>SKEE01000047.1_pt1 | contig 137744 bp, 74 predicted proteins | sample 4826661 | NCBI WGS metagenome assembly SKEE01 (sample SAMN11008817, study PRJNA524170) | human gut metagenome | biome: Human fecal sample; material: Feces; isolation source: fecal sample from pouch patient p20 | host: Homo sapiens | place: Israel: Tel-Aviv | collected 2016-11-14
TCCTTCCTACAGATGAATTACTTAACCACATAAATGATTGAATTTAAATTATTTAATTGTTAGAACTAAAATTTCGACGTTTTACACCTCTTACAGACTGCAAAAATAGGGGAAATAGATTGATTGACCAAAGAATTAAAGAAATAATTCCTTAATCGGTGATCTTTCCGATTTTTTCGCCATTGGCCGCTTTCTTGCGCAAGGCGCGCGGGGTGTCTCCGAAGGAGTCTTTGCAGAAGTGTGCAAGGTGGGACAGCGAGTCGAAACCATACCGGTTGCAAATCTCTGTAATCCGCATATTAGAGTGCTGTAGGTCTTCGAGGATGCCTTCCCGTTTTTTCTCCAGCATCCATTCGTAGACGGGCACGCCGTATAAGTTTCGGAAGAGACGGCGGAAGGTGGTGGTGTTATAGCCTCCCAGATGTGCGAATTCTTCGACGTTCTTCGCTTTGCTGTAATTCTGCATGACAAAGTATTGGAAACTTTCCGTATAGGTGCTGATCGGGTAGAAGAAAGCCCTCAACTGGGGCAGGGGATAGTAATTGGTGATCATATACACCATCTCCTGACATTTCAGGTCGATATATTTGCCGCAGGCGGGTGTCGATTCGTCAAGGTATGCGGCTACGTCGTTGATGAGATAGAACAGGCGCGGGTTCATCACCATTGGGGTGTAGGTCAGCGGGCCTTCTGCCTGGTCGATGATTTCACGGTAGCGGTTTTCGCATAGCAACGGCAGTTCGTTGAACCAGAAAAGGATGTATGATACGTCCGTCAGTGCCAGTATCTCGTATTTTGAGCCGATGGCTTGCAGGATAAACTGTTTCTCGTGTAGTGTCGTTCCGGGATGTTCGTCACTGTTGATCAGCAATTCGCCCTCGATCATAAAGAGCATACAGTTTTGCGTGCACTTATCCTTCGGAATATGCTGCCCTCTGAGCAGATTTCTGTGAATAAGAGTACTTTCCATCGCTTTGGGGCATCCTGAGCAATCTGTATGTTGAGCACAAAGTGAGTCTTTTGACATGGGTTTTATCCGTGAATCGTTGTCTACAGGGACAAAGATAGTCGTTTTTTGTGAAAATAAAATTCTTTCTTCCATTATGTTTTAGCAGAAACGGGGATATGATTGTCTTCCTAAGTTCAAGTTATAAATGCGACAGTTCAGTTTCCGTACCCGTCACTTACTTATTATAGTATTTTTCAAGCAGTTTCTGCATTTCCGGATATTTCTCGTCCGTATCTCCGGTTTCTTTGCGAAGTCTCAATAAGTCTTTCTTCATCTGTTTGATGACAGGTGCATATTTCGGATCGTTGTATGCATTATGATTCTCGTGCGGATCATTCTGTAAGTCATAGAAGTCCCATGACGGAGTAAAGTCAAAGTTCTCCGTATCAGTCATGTCTAGATTTCGGGCATAATAGAAGATCAGCTTGTAACGGTCTGACCGGATGGCGAAGTGCGCGGGACGAATAGCATGATTGGTCCAGTAGCGATAGTAGATTTCTTTTCGCCAGTCGGTCGGCGTGTTGCCTTCCAGGTTGCTGACGAAGCTGTCTCCTTGCACATTCTCCATCTTTACTCCGGCAAATTCTGCCAGCGTCGGTGCGAAATCGACATTCAGTATCAGATCGTCCAGACGTTTTCCTGCGGGTACCTTCTTCGGATAACGGATAACGAAAGGCATACGAGCCGATTCTTCATAAAACATCCGTTTGTCGAAGAAGCCGTGTTCGCCTAGGAAATAGCCTTGGTCGGAGACGTAGATGACGATGGTATTGTCGGCGATATTCATTTCGTCCAGAGCGTTTAGGAGTTTGCCGATGTTGTCGTCGACGGTAGCGCCGCAACGGAGGTAGTCACGGATAAACTTTTGGTAGGAAGCACGTCTGGCGGCCGTCCGTTGCATCCCTTCGGTGCTGAACGGCAGTCCGGGGTAGCGGCACCACCACTTGTCGGGATCCTGTGATGCGATGCGCCAGCGGCGTTCCAGTTCTTCCAGTGTCTGTCCTTTGAAAGAACGGCCGTTGGTTTCCGGTCCCCAGTCCAGCAGGTTTTCGGGTTCGGGGAAGGTGACGCCGTCGTAGAGATGCTCCATGCGTATCGGGTAGTCGTAGGGTTCGTGCGTTGCTTTGAAATGGCAGCACATCAGGAAGGGCTGGTTGCCGTCCTGCTCTTTCATCCATCGGATGGCTTTCTCGGTGACGAGGTCGGTGGAGAAGCCGAGCACCCGTTCGCCGAACCGGCGGTTGCCGGGCCACGGGTCGGTGCTCTCTATGAAGGTCGGGTCACGGTATTCGCCTTGATCGTAGAAGATGGAGTAGTAGTCGAATCCTTGCGGTTGCGACTGGATATGCCATTTACCGACGAGTCCGGTGTGGTATCCGTTGGCTTGTAGCAGGGTGGCAAGGGTGGGGATGGAGGTGTCCAGTGAGTCCGCAAGGGTGTACAGTCCGTTCCGGTGACTGTATAGACCGGTGAGGATACTGGCACGGCTGGGTGCTGAGATGGAGTTGGTGCAGAAACAGTTGTCGAGCACTACTCCTTCGTTTGCCAGCCGGCGGATGTTGGCGTTGTGGGCATATTCTGCCAGTACTCCGCCATAGATGCCCCAGGCTTGGGAGGTGTGGTCGTCACTCAGGATAAAAAGGATGTTGGGGCGTTGTCCGGCAGGTTGAGCGCCTTGCAGGCGCGTCATGGTTCCGGCTGCCAGCAGACCGGTAAGTACGAGTTTATTCATATACGTATAGATGTTGCATTTCTTCAAAAGTCAGTCTAAGTTAGACGGTTGCTTTCATGTAGATAAATGATCATATGAACTGATTTTATGCCTAAAGATAGTGATTGTTATTCACTTTGTATTATAATCCGGAAAACTTTTGCGATTTAATGTAATTGATTCCGGTAAAACACTTAATTCCCTTTTTAAAAGGATGTTTTTGTTTTACATCTCTCAATAAGAAACTTTATGTTGATTTTTGGAAGTATTATAGTGATTTTTGAACATTTGTTTTCTTTGCCTGTACCTACTTTTGCGATCAAAACCCATTAATTATCAATTATTATGCTACTATCAAGAAAAATTGTATTTTTCCTTCTCTTGTTTGTCGGATTATCGTTGTATGCACAACAAAACTGCTTCATCAGCTCGTATGTGCGGGGTAATTTCTACAATCGCGGGCGTATTTCTGTCGAAAGTTTAAGGGCGAGTGATGATCTGATTTTTCTGAATGTCCGTCCCAATAAAGACGGGTCGCTTTCGTTTGAGAATCCCCGTATCTTTGAGAATGGGAAAGGAGTGACTAGTTGGGAGGAATTGATAAAGTCTGTCCGTGCAGACGTGAAAGGAACAAATACAAAACTTCGTCTGGGTGCTTCCAGTGGAGAGTGGAAAGCGATGGTAGCAGATGAGGCGGCCCGTGTTGCATTTGCCAAAAACATAAAGAAGATACTGGAAAAGAATAAGCTCGATGGCATCGATCTGGATTTTGAATGGGCGGAGACTGAAAAAGAGTATGAAGATTACAGTCTGGCTATTCTGAAGATGAGAGAGGTATTGGGAGATAAATATGTGTTCAGCGTATCCCTGCATCCTGTGTGTTATAAGATTAGTAAAGAGGCGATTGCTGCGGTCGATTTCATTTCTTATCAGTGTTACGGTCCTTCGCCGGTTCGCTTCCCGATGGAGAAATATTGTTCGGATATACAGATGGCGTTGGCTTATGGCATTCCAAAGGAAAAGCTGGTGGCAGGCGTTCCTTTCTATGGCGTGACAAAAGATGGCTCAAAGAAGACTGAGGCTTACTTCAGTTTTGTGCAGGACGGGTTGATTACGGGGCCGGCACAAAACGAAGTAACCTATAAAGGAGGCGTGTATGTCTTTGACGGGCAAAATAATATCCGTGCCAAGACACGTTATGCGATGGACCAGCAGCTCAAAGGAATGATGAGCTGGGACTTGGCTACGGATATGCCGCTGAATGACAGCAGATCGTTGTTTAAGACGATGGTGGAGGAGTTGGGGAGGTGAACTGCTTCAGATAATCTGAAGGAGAGACACCAAACTCATCCTTAAAACATTGACGGAAGTAGCCTGTACTGTTCATTCCTATTTTATAGGCTATTTCCGAGATATTATATTTTCCTTCGAGGAGTAACCGTTCCGCATTCTGCATTTTTACTTTCCGGATGTACTCGTTCGTAGAAAGTCCGGTCAGTGCTTTCATTTTCCGGTAGAGCGTAGAACCGCTCATACACATCTTGTCGGACAGATAAGTGATGTCGATCTTCTCCGAAGAAAGGTTGTCCTCAACCAATTGCGTGATTTTCTCAATGAATTCGTTATCCAGTTTGCTGAGCGCCTCGGTGATTATGGAACGCTTTTCATCCAAATGAGAATTGGGGTTATGACTCGTTCCGGTCTGCTGGAATTGAGCAATCAGTTTCTTTCTCGAATCAAGCAGATTGTTGATGCGGCTTCGCAGCAGTGAAGCACTGAAAGGCTTGGTCAGATAAGAATCCGCTCCCACTTCGTATCCTTCTTCTTTATCCTGCAATGAATCTTTGGCCGTTAGCAGGATGACAGGGATGTGGCTGGTACGCACATCCTCTTTTAGTTGACGGCATAGCGTGATGCCATCCATTACCGGCATCATGATATCGCTTACTATAATATCGGGAATACGGTTGAGAGCCTGCTGTTTCCCTTCCTCACCGTTGCTGCCTGTGATTACTTCGAAAGAGTCGGAGAAAGATTCGGCGATGTATTTCTGTATATCTTCATTGTCTTCTACAATCAGCAGGATAGGTTTGCTCGTTTCCGGTTCCGTATTTTGAGAATCTTCCGGAACAGCTTCTGATATCATTTCCTCCTCTGTTTGCTTCGTAGAGTCTCCATGCAAAGCGTTGGGGTAGATATTGTCTGTTAATAAGCTGATATAGAAAGTACTTCCTTCGTTCTGTATGCTTTCCACCCGGATTTCGCCTTCGTGCAGTTCTACAAGATTTCGGACTAAAGCCAGTCCGATACCTGTGCCGGATGCCTGATGCTTGCCGCTTTCCTGATAGTAACGGTCGAAAACATGAGGCAAGGCTTCCGCAGAGATTCCGTATCCCGTATCACTGACTTTAATCTCCGTATAAGTGACCCCGTTTCGTGTGGTGGGATACAAGCTCAAGGTTATTTTTCCCTGTTCCGTATATTTGATGGCATTGGAAATCAGATTATCGAGGATAATGGTGATGATTTCTTTGTCAAAGAACAGAGGCATCTCTTCTTTTTCTATTTGAATCTGAAAGTCAATCGCTTTCTTTTGGTTGAGTTCTTTGTATTTGAGTCCGATTTCATGAATCAGGGGCGCAATGTTGCCTTTACAAACACATAGCTTTTTGTTCTGCGTTTCCGTTTTCCGGAACTCAAGAATCTGATTGATCAGGTTGAGCAGCCGGAGGGCACTCAGGTGGATGACAGAAAGTTTCTGCGCCTGTCTGGTCGGCAGTGACGTGTCTTTCTGCATATCTTCCAGCGGACCGAGGATCAGGGTCAGTGGTGTGCGCAGCTCATGAGTGATGTTAGTATAGAATCGCAAGCGTTCCTGATTCAATTCTTGTTCTTGTTCGTGGTTTTTCTTTTCCAGCGTATAGAGGCTTTCGAGGTCTATTTTCTTCTTATAGGCATGGATAATAGTATAAATAATGCTGATAGTGATCAGAATATAGATAAGTTTTGCCCACCATGTCAGCCAGAGAGGAGGGGTGATATGTATCCTGAGAGAGGTCATGTCCTCCGACCAGTCCTGATTGTGCAGGCGGGCTTTTACCAGAAACTCATACTTGCCGGGAGGAATATTACGGAAGGTGACGCTGTTTTGCTCGTTGATCGTATACCATGAGTTTTCAAGTCCTTTCAGCATATAGGCATATTCCACCTGGTTGCCCAGTGAATAGTCCTGTACGTTGAAAGTAAGATTAAAACTATTTTGTTCATGAGTCAATTCTATCTCTCCTTCGGAAATGGGAATAGCGGTTTCGTTCTTCTCCCGACTTGTGAGTCGTCCGGGAATTCTCACTTTAGTGATAACCACAGGAGGAATCTGCGGACTGTTTATGGCAATATCGGGGTTGAAGAAACACAATCCGTTGATAGAGCCGAAATAGATGAGCCCGTTATGGTCTTTGGTAACGCATCCGCTGATGAAACTTCCTTGTGGGATGTTGTTGGAGTGATCGTAGGTATAGAAACATTTTTTAGAGGTGATATAGCAACTGATGCCGGTATTGGTACTTGCCCAGATGTTGCCGTTCTTATCTTCACTGATAGCTCTTATGTGTGTATTGGGCAGTCCTTCTTTTCTTTGAAAAACCTGATAGTCAAAATTGCGGGCCGAAGGAAAACATACCAGCCCCTCACCGGTGGCAAGCCACATCTGGCCTTTGCTGCTCCGGTATATCTGATTAATCGTATTGGAACAAAAACCTTCGTATTGGTTGAACTTCCTGACCAATTGCATATCCGGCGTATATATCCCGACTCCTCCTCCGAAAGTTCCTATCCAGAAACGTCCTTCACTGTCTTGGGCAATGCTGCGTACAAAGTTTTCCAGCAACTGGCTGTTGGAGGTGTCATAATGATGAATCACCTTCTTGCTGGCAAGGTCTACAACGAACACCCCTGCGTGAGTTCCTATCCATAAATTTTTATTCTTGTCTTCATAGAAAACGCGTACGTCGAGAAGCTCATTCTTTTCCAGTTCGATGATCTGAAACTTCTTCAGTCTTGTATTGTAATAGCTGATGTTGCCCAGATAGGTGCCGAACCATAGGTTGCCTTCCGAGTCTTTCAACGAACAAAGCACCGAGTTGGACAGAAGTTCTCTGTTTTCTTTATTGTAAATGGCCACCCGTTTTCCGTTTTCGAATACGTTAATACCTCCTCCGTCAGTTCCTATCCACAACTTTCCTTGTCCGTCATCGCAGACGCTGCTAACGACTTTGTTGCTCAGCGAACTTTCATTCATTTGGGTGGGTGAATAGCTCCATGTATGGAATGCGGGAGGAGCATTGCTGATAAAGTTGATTCCTCCTCCCCAAGTCCCTATCCAGATATTATTAAAAGAATCCTGAAAAATAGACCGGGCACTGGCGTTGGACAAACTGTAGTTATTGTCTCCTTCGCGGATAAACTCAAAGCGTATTTGTTCGGGCAGCAGAAACTGATTTTGCTGTAAGTCCAGTATCATGATCCCGTTCAGTTCTGTTGCAATCCAGAGTTTGTTGTCTTTGAGTTGTTTGATGGAGAAGATATAGCTTGACAATGCTCCGTGAATATTCCCCGGGTTGTTATGAAAGTTGGTAAATGTTTCTGTATTGGCATTGAACAGGGCTAGTCCTTTGCTGGTTCCGATCCATATATTTCCGTTGGTATCTTTATAGATACAACGCACATCGTTCCCCGGAAGGCTGTTCGGGTTTTGAGGATCATGGACGAAGTGCTTCACGGATTTGTCATTTAGGGAGAGGATGCTTAACCCGCCTTCTACGTGTCCGATATATAGTTTGCCATCCTCAGCCTCCGTGGCTGTCCAGGTCTGCTCAGAGGGAAGGGCGGGTACTGTGCTTTTGTTATAATGAGTGAATTTCCCGGTAGCGATGTCCAGATACTCTATACCTCTGTAATAAGTACATACCCATAACCCTTTGCCGGCTTGTACGGATGAGGTAATGTGAGTGACATCGTTTGTTATCAGACTTTGCGGGTCTTCCGGATTATATTGGTAGACGCTGAAACTTTGTGTCTCGTAATTATAAGCGTTGAGTCCTGCCCGCTGGGTGGCTATCCAGATAACAGGCTGCACGGGATCGGCGTACACTTCATTGAGTTCGTTGCCGGTAATGCTTTGAACAGAAGAAGATTGCTCCTCTTTATAGTAGGTGATAAAGCGGGTTCCGTCAAACTTATTCAGCCCTTCTTCGGTGGCGAACCACAGAAATCCCTGCTTGTCCTGCGTGATACTCAATACATAATTGTTGGATAAGCCTTGTTCTATTCCCAATCTTTGGATGAGGTAAGGGTGGGCTGCCACAAATGTGGCGGATAGCAGGAGGAAGAAAGCCGCAATGTATGTTTTCATCGTTTCAGATATTATGTATTCCTTGATATTCACTCTCAAAAGTACAAATAAATCTTGTATTTAGTATAGACAAATGATTCATTGCATGATTTTCTACCCTTTCTGCATGATTTTTACAGCGAATAAAATAAAACAACTGTAATTTTGCAATCAATCAAATAACCGAATCTAATACTTGCAGAAAATGGAATCTGATTCTTTACACGAACATGATAAAAGCTGGAAGGCATTTTTTATTACCACTCTGTTCATCTTGTGTACAGTGAACGCTTATGCGCAGTCATCCGATACAATCTTTTCCCGATATTTCCGTTATGCGCAGAACTTCGCAGATGCGTACCCTCGCGAGAAAGTGAGTCTTCATTTGGATAATGCAAGTTATTACCTTGGTGATACGATTTGGTTCAAAGCGTATGTAGTGACGGCTGAACAAAACTTACCGACGACGATCAGCAAGCCTTTGTATGTAGAATTACTGGATCAGTTGGGAAATGTCGTAGAACGGCAAATTATTCATCTTACGGATGGGGAGGGAACGGGACAAATCATTTTGAACAATACCTTCTTTACCGGTTATTATGAAATGCGTGCCTATACAAAGTGGATGCTTGCTTTTGATAACCCTTCCTGTTTTTCCCGTGTATTACCCGTCTATCGGAAACGGCTGAGCGATAAAGAGACTCCTCGGAGTATAGCTACCTATCGTATGGACGCTTCGATGAAACAGCGGCCGAAGGATAAAGAGAAGAAGTTTACAGTCCGCTTTTTTCCGGAGGGCGGACAACTGGTTAAAGGCATATCTTCGATTGTAGCTTTTGAAGCCACCAGCCGTGACAAAGGAGCTGCTGATGTAGAGGGAACAGTGGTTTCGCCGAGTGGTGAAGAACTGGCGCATATCCGTTCATTGCATGACGGGATGGGTTACTTTGAGTATAAGCCCGAAGAAAAGGCGGGTGTGGCAAAAATTGATTATGAAGGTTCCACTTATCAGTTTGACCTTCCGGAAGCTCTTCCACAAGGATATGTACTCCGAATCGATAACCGGCGGGAAATGTTGGATATCACTGTGGCCCGCAGTTCACAGGCAATGAAAGACACACTGGCTGTTTTTGTATCTTCTCAGGGGCGACCTTACAAATGTATGACATTAGACTTTGAAGATGAATTGAACTGCCAATTCCGGATTTCGACTAAAGAACTACCGCCCGGAGTGCAACAGATATCTCTGGTCAATCTGAAAGGGGAAACGTTATGCGAGCGTTTTTGTTATGTGATGCCGTGTTCTTCCATGCTCCTTGCCTGTAAAACGGATCACGCCCTATATCGCCCTTTTGAGCCGGTGACTTGCCGGATTAAAGTGAGAGATCATCTGAATCGTCCGGTACAGGCCAATCTTTCTGTATCTATCCGCAACGGTGTAGAGTCTGATTTTCGGGAATACGATCATTCCATTTATACGGATTTGTTGCTTGTCTCCGATCTGAAAGGCTATATTCATCAACCCGGTTTTTATTTTGAGAACCAGTCTGCCGAACGTTTCAAAATGTTGGATGTCCTTCTGTTGGTACGTGGCTGGCGGAAGTATGATCTTTCCCGACTGATAGGTAAACGTCCTTTCTTGCCTCGGTATCTTCCGGAGACCTCGCTGACCCTGTATGGGCAGGTCGAATCTTATTTCGGTAAGGCGTTACGGAATGTCGGGGTGAGTATTCTTGCGCGCAGGGATTCGGTCTCTATTGCAGGTATGACAAAAACGGATTCATTGGGGTATTTTAGTGCGCCGGTAGATGGTTTTAGCGGTTCTATGGATGCTCTCATACAGACACGGAACGAGGGAAAGAAGTGGAACAAGCAGGCAGTCGTGAAGTTGTTCCGTAATTTTGAGCCTTCCTTACGGAAACTTGATTATTATGAGCTGAATCCGGAATGGAAAGAGGCGGGTGATTTGAAACAGTTGTTGGACACCTTGGATATTGCTTATAAAGATTCTGTATTCGGACCGGATCATCATTTGCTGGATGAAGTGGTGGTGAACGCCAAGCGTCTGAACTTGTTATTGAAGCAAACTGAACGCTTTGAAAAAGAGATTCTGGGTTATTATAATATAACGCAGGTGGTAGATAAAATGCGTGATAAAGGAGAAGCGGTGTACAATCTGCCTATGCTGTTGAAGGAATTAAATCCTAATTTCAGATTGAGTGATTCGCTGAGCCTGCACTATAATAACTCAAGAGTTTTATTTATAGTCAACGGCGGGGTTTTATCTTATGGTAAAACGGATTATGTGTTGGACAAAGATGTGGATGCTATTAAATCTATCATGCTTTATTATGATCAGGCAGGGGGGGAATCTGTTTTTGTGATGAACAAGCAGAGTAATAGAGTGACGAAATTTACAGCAAATAATTTTTGGAGTGGTCGCTGGCAGGATGGAGATTTGAGTGATTTGTCTTTGCAGGATGCTATAGGTGCGGATTCCGGACCAGATGCACTTTGGGGTGAGAAAGATAGAAAGACTATGAAGAAAGGTCCGTTGCAGAAATCGTCAGTAGTAGTTTGCTCCATCACTACGATTGATGACTGGGACCCGAACAAAACTTATAAAGCCCGGCGCGGGATTCGTCATACCTATATACAAGGATATAATGAGCCCTTGGAATTTTATTCACCAGCTTATCCTGATGGTGCTCCTCTCTATACGGAAGATTCTCGCCGCACACTATACTGGAATCCGAATGTGAAAACGAATAAAAAGGGTGAAGTAGTCATTCAATGCTATAACTCCGATAATTCGGCACCGTTAATAATAAATGTAGAGACATTGTATAAAGGTAGTCCGTCATCATTGAATATCTACTCTATAGATTATTAAACTCGATCTATATTATTCATATTCATATAAAGTCCTGTTAAAGAGGAAGAAAGGAGTTGTGTTTCTTGCAGCCAACGTGTGTAAATCGTTTATGAATGATTCTCTACGTTTTTTGAATGATTTTTATAATGTAAAATCTACACTCATTCGTATCTTTGCTGTAGATAACAACGAAATAAACTAATATTATGAAAATGAAAACTAATATAATCTTTAAAAAACTAAAGTCATTCGTCAATCGATGTCTTTTTCCTGATTATATGTGCTGTTTTATCTTCCTGCGTTTATAACGCTGATATGCCAATAAAGAATTTTTAGTGAACCAATAATTTAATATGTAAAAAGAAAAACGTTATGAAAAGACTATTTCTTCCCTTATTAGGGTTTTTGTCGTTGGTGCTGATGTGCTGTAATGACAACAAGGAATCAGGTACGGATTCCTATGACCCGAACAAACCTGTCACTATTGACTATTTTACGCCGGACACCGGTCGGGTAGCAGAGAAAGTGATTATTATAGGTAATAACTTTGGAAATGACAAATCTGCGGTAACCGTATTATTTACTGATAATATGGAAAAGGAGAACAAGGCTGCCGTAGTGGGAGTAGATAATACTACGATTTATTGTATGGCACCACGTCAGGCAGAAGGTTTCAATAAGATTACGGTTAAGGTGAATGATCAGACTGTGGTGGCTGATGAGACTTTTAAGTATTCTGTTTCTGAGAATGTATCTACTATTGCCGGTGATTTTGTACAAGCTGATGGTGCCGGTAAAGATGGAAGTCTGGCTGAGGCAACTTTTGGGCAGATGTTTGGTGTAGCTTGCATTGATGAACAGTCGGGTATTGTAGGTCAGGCATGGAATAATAATAGTGTGCGTTATATTTCTATAGACGAAGATGCTGTAATTACTATCCAAAGCGGTCCTGTGGTTGGGAAAGTGGCGGTATCTAATGATAAAACATTGGCTTATGGTGCTACTATTAATGGTGCTAATACCGTTTATGTTTATAAGAAATCGCAGGCATGGGTTCCTTCTCGACTAAGTGATATCAGTTCAGGTACCGATGTTTGGGCTGTGGCTTTGAATGGTGATAATCAATGGTTGTATTATGTAACGGCTAATGGTCGTTTGGGACGTATTGAAGTAGATAATCCGACTCATAATGAGATTTTGTTTGAACATAATGATTTTAGTGGTGGTCCTTTTGCTTACATTGCTTATAGTGCTTTTGAAGATTGTTTCTATGTAACTACTGATAAAAATAAGATTCTGAAAGTTTGGGTAAAAGAAGATGGTACACATGCTTACGAGCAGATTAACCAGAATAATACAGGAACTACAGACGGTTTTTTGGCTGATGAAGCAAAATTCCAGTATTTACGTGGTCTTACAATAGATGAAGATGGTAATATTTTCGTTTGTCAGGGGGATAATAGTCACGTAATACGTAAAATCGCTTATGATGAGAATATGGAGAAAAGATATGTAACTACTGTATTGGGTACATCCACTGTACATGGAACCGATGATGGTTCACCTGATATTGCTTTATTTAATGGACCTCAAGATATTAGCTATGACGGGAATGGTGGTTACTGGATTGCTATGCGCTACGAGCCGGCATTAAGAAAGTATTCAATAGAATAAACACATTAATCAGAATTTAATCATGAAAAAAATAATAAGCATCTTATTTATAATATGCAGTCTCTTTTCTTCTATGGCATACGCTCAGGGAGGGTTGACATATTCCGGTACTGTCATCGGTGAAGATGGATTTGAACTTATAGGCGTGAGTGTTGCTGTAAAAGGAACCTCCATTGGTGTAATTACTGATCTGGATGGAAAGTTCCGTTTAAACAATATTCCTCCCAAGTCTACCATTGTTTTCTCTTATGTAGGTTTTGAGAATAAAGAAGTTAAAATAACAGAGTCTAAAGAGCGTGAGACTATTGTCTTGAAACAAAGTATCAGTAGTTTGGATGAAGTAGTGGTAGTAGGTCGTGGTTCTCAGCGTAAAGTTTCTGTTGTAGGAGCTATTACTTCTGTTGATCCGGCACAGTTGCAGGTTCCCGCCACTTCTGTATCCAATATGCTTCAAGGTCGTGTGCCGGGTATCATTGGTGTGACTCGTAGTGGTGAGCCGGGCAATAACTTCTCTGAGTTCTGGGTACGCGGTATCAGTACATTTGGTGCAAACGCTTCAGCATTGATTTTGATTGACGGTGTGGAAGGAGACTTGAATACACTTGACCCTGCCGATATTGAAAGTTTCTCAGTTTTGAAAGATGCTTCGGCAACTGCCGTATATGGTGTGCGTGGTGCCAATGGCGTAGTAATTGTAACTACCAAGAGAGGTAAAGCCGGTAAGTTAACTGTAAACTTCAAGACAAATGCCACATATTCCTATTCTCCCCGCATGCCGGAGTATGTAGATGCAGTGGGCTATGCAAACCTTGCTAATGAAGCACGTGTTGTCAGAGGTAAGAATCCGATTTATACTAATTCTGAAATCCAACTGTTCCGTTCCGGTCTCGATCCGGATCTTTATCCGAATGTGAATTGGAGAGATGTGATTCTGAATGACTATGTGATTGACAATCAACATCACCTGAGTCTTTCTGGTGGCGGTACCAATGCACGTTATTATGTAAGTATGGGTATCATGAACCAAGGAGCTGTTTTCAAACAAGATAAGTCGGTAAGTAAACATAATACTAATGTGGATTACCATCAATATAATTTCAGAGCGAACGTAGACGCCAATATGACTAAAACAACTCTACTCTCTTTGAATATGGAAACGATTATCACTAAACGTAATTCTCCGGGATATGGTGATAATAACAATGCATTATGGTCGGCGCAAGCTAATCTTCCGGCAACAATCGTTCCGGTGAAATACTCCAATGGTACTCTTCCATCATTTGGTAGAAACTCGGATGAGGTTTCTCCTTATGTACAGTTGAACTATACAGGGTATAAGATCAGTGAAACACAGGCCACCCGTATGAATGCCAGTCTGAATCAGAAGTTGGATTTCATCACAAAAGGATTGTCTGCAAGAGGCGTATTCTCATTTAACTATACCGGCTACTTTGACCAGTATCGTACCAAGACTCCGGACTTATATTACGCCACAGGAAGAAAGCAGAATGGAGCATTGATCTCTAAACGTACATCGAGTGCTACTGATATGACTTACAGCGATTATCGCCGCATTGCCCGTCAGTATTATTTTGAAGGAAATATCAATTACGAAAGAATCTTTGGCGAAGACCATCGTGTGACCGGATTACTTAATGCCTACCGTCAGGAAAATAAAGACTCTTATCTGAATAATGATGATGACGACACCACATTGGATGAAAGAATTCGTTCCATTCCTAAACGTTATCAGGCTATTTCTGCTCGTGCTACTTATTCTTATAAGGATACTTATATGTTTGAATTCAATGTAGGATATACCGGTTCCGAGCAATTCAAGAAAGGCAACCGCTACGGGTGGTTCCCGGCAGTAGCTTTGGGATGGGTGCCTACTCAGTATGAATGGACGCGTGAAAAACTTCCGTTCCTCGATTTCTTCAAACTCAGAGCTTCTTTGGGTAAAGTAGGTAATGACCGTATCAAGAAAATCCGCTTCCCGTACCTTTCTACTGTGTCTACCGATTATAGCTCAGTAACATGGCCTGGTAGCACCGTTGGCGAGAGCCGCGTAGGTGCCAATGACTTGAACTGGGAAGAGACAACCAAAATGGATATTGGTGTAGACCTGAAAATGTTTAATGACAAAGTGGAACTGACTGCCGACATCTTTAAGGATAAAAACAAAGGTATCTTCCAGCAACGTGCCAACATTCCTGAAGAAGCAGGTTTTGTAACCAATCCGTATACCAACATCGGTGGAATGGAATCATGGGGATTTGATGGAAACATAACGTTCAACCATAATTTCACCAAAGATTTTGGAATGACAGTTCGTGGCAACTGGACATTCGCCCGCAATAACGTAACCTATTGGGAGCAATCAGGCGTAGTATATCCTTATCAGTCTTTTGTAGACGTTCCTTATGGAGTGCAACGCGGTTTGATATCTTTAGGTTTGTTCAAAGATCAGGCAGATATTGAAAGTAGTCCTGTTCAAACCTATTCTTCTGATGTGCGTCCAGGTGACATTAAGTATAAAGATGTCAATGGTGATGGTGTTATCAATGATGATGATATTGTACCGTTATCCTATTCGAATACTCCGACTCTTCAGTATGGTTTTGCTGCTGAATTCAGATACAAACAGTTTACTGCCAGCATTTTCTTTGAAGGTGTAGGTAAAGTGCAATATTTCTATGGGGGGTCAGGATACTATCCGTTTGCTTGGGAAACGCGAGGCAATGTACTTAACATTGTAGCTGATCAAAAGAATCGCTGGACACCGAGAGAATATTCCGGTGACGCCAGTACGGAAAATCCGAACGCGCGTTTCCCGCGTCTGACTTATGGTGAGAATAAGAACAATAACCGCGCATCTACCTTTTGGTTGGCAGATGGCCGCTATTTCAGATTGAAAAATATCGAGTTGTCTTATAGATTCACCAGCGCATGGTTGCGAGATAAGATTAGTGTACAGAACGCTACCTTGAGCCTTGTAGGCGAAAACCTGCATGTGTGGGATAAGGTGAAACTTTGGGACCCGGAGCAGGCATCGTCAAACGGTGCCGTGTATCCTCTGCAACGGAAATTCACCCTTCAGCTTAATGTGACGTTTTAATCCCGTTTCAATTGTAACATTATCATAAATCGTATAATTATGAATTTCAGAAAAATATATTGCATAGCCGCTATGGCACTGATGTGTTGCACAGGAAGTATGTTTACCTCCTGTGACGACTACCTGGATGTAGACTCATACTTCGATGAGATTTTTGAGCTAGACTCTGTATTTAAACGTAAGGAATATCTGGAAGAATATATCAATGGTGCCGGAAAGTTATTACCTAATGAAGGAGACTTGTGGACCAATGCTTGGTCGCCTTATCAGGGAGCTTCGGACGAGAACTTTACATCATGGAATGACTCCCGTCATAAAGCTATCCAGCTGATGGTGGACGAAGTGACTCCACAGAGTGATTTCTATAATAACTATGGTACTTGGTATAAAGGTATTCGTAAAGCCAACCTCGTCTTGGAAAGAATCAATGAATGTGAGGATATTACTACGAGCGATTTGCGTGACTTTATGGGACGTTGTTATTTCTTGAGAGCTTATTTCTATTATAAACTGGTAGAGGCTTACGGACCTGTGCCCATTGTGCCTGAAACGGCTTATGATGTGGATGCCAGTGCGGAAAGCATGTCATTGGAAAGAGAGACATACGAGAATTGTATTAACTATATCTGCGAGAATTTTGAGAAAGCATACGAATATCTTCCTTCCAGCCGTACGTCTACCCTAGTCAATCTGCCTACCTCGGGAGCGGCATTGGCATTGATGGGAAGAGTAAGACTGATCGAAGCAAGTCCTTGGTACAACGGAAATGAGTTTTATGCTGACTGGAAGCGTTCGGACGGCACCAACTTTATGCCTCAGGTCAAAGACGAATCCAAATGGGGAACAGCCGCTCTTCTTGCCAAACGTTTGATTAAGGGCTCGGAAGCTGGTAGCTTTAAATATAAGCTGCACACTGTTGAGAGAAAACTAGACACAAAACCGCTACCGGAGAATGTGCCTGACGAAAACTATCCTAATGGAGCGGGAGGTATAGATGCGCTTCGTTCTTATGCTTTTATGTTCAATGGTGAAACTCCGGCTTATAATAATGACGAGTTTATTTATATGTGCGGCTACTCTAGTACAGCTGGCGACTCTCCGGCATGGATTGCTACTCCTACGAGCCTGGGTGGTGGTAATGGGTTGAATATTACTTATGCGACTGTGAAAGCTTTCCGTATGGAAGACGGTAGCGACATCAATAACTCACCACTTTATCCCACAAATTACTGGGAAGCCATTGGTGGTAGTTCACAGTCTTTCTCTGACTATACACTTCCATCCGATGCTGCTAAGATGTTTGATAAGATGGAAATGCGTTTCTATGCCAGCGTAGGTTTTAACCATTGCTACTGGAGCGGACTTTCTTACATCGGAACCGAAGGTAATCAGACTAAGCAGACAGTTACTTACTATGCTAATGGTACTGCTGCACCGTCGTCCGATCATCCTGAAGATTATAACCACACTGGTTTTACCTGCAAGAAGTACATTCATTATGTAGAGGATCAGCTGAAAGGTATGATGAAGTCGAAAACTTTCCCGATCATGCGTTATGCAGAGGTGCTGCTCAACTATGTGGAAGCATTGAATGAGTTGGGAAGTAATACATATACCGACGAAGAGAATGGGATTACAGTGAGCCGTGATGTAGACGAGATGGTGAAATACTTTAATATGGTTCGCTATAGAGCCGGTTTGCCGGGCATTACAGCGGATGATGCAAGGGATGTGACTACGATGCGGGATTTGATTAAGCGTGAAAGACGGGTGGAGTTTTTCTGTGAAGGCAGACGTTATCACGATTTGCGTAGATGGGGAGATGCAATCGATGCATACAATGAGCCTGTAACAGGTATGAACATTGCTGCACGTAGCACAGACCGTAAAGCATTCCATACGGAAACAGTGATCAATAATACTCGTTCGCATCGTGTATTCTCTTATAAAGATTACTTCCTGCCTATCCCTCGTACAACGATGGATAAGAACCCGAAACTGGTTCAGAATCCGGGATGGTAATTTTGCACACGAAGTACAGAATTAATAATTAAGTAAAAAACGTTTGTTATGAATATCAATAAAATACTATATCCGATACTTTTGTTATTGGTCGTTTTAAGTAGCTGTGATTATGAAAGCCCGCTTGATAAGGAGCAATATAAGAAGACACTCTATCTGATCGGCGCTTCCAGCAATCTTGTGACTAAAGAACTTGCTTATAGCAGTGAAGTGCAGGAAGGATTCATTACAGTGGGTGTAAGTGGCTCTCTTTTGATTGACGGGAATGTGGATGTGACTCTGGAAAGCCATAACAGTGTAATTGACTGGTATAATAAAAAGTTCAAGTTTCTTGCCACCGATATCAAATATCAGGGACTTGCTGCCAGTGCTTTTGAGGTACCTTCCTATACTACTACATTGAAAGCCGGCGAAACTTATGCGAGAGTTCCCTTTAAAGTTAAAACAGAAGGTCTGGAGTGCGATTCGCTTTATGCGATAACTTTCAAGATTGCTTCTTCTTCTGCCGGTTATGAGATCAACCAGAAGGACTCGGCACTTATTGTATCCTTCAATCTGGTAAATAAATACTCAGGTAATTACATCTTCAAGGCTCTTCGGCACGAACTGGATAGTAATGACGAAATAGTTGCATCCACTTCTATTACTATAGTCAGAACATTGAAAGCTACAGAAGAAAATGCAGTACGTTTCTATAACGAGCAACAGGCGGAAACAACTGCCAATATCAAGAAACATGCTGTTGTACTGAAAGTTGATGCTGGTAACAATGTCAGTATCTCGGCATGGGAGGACTTTGACTTGATTGATGGTACATGTACTTATAATCAGAACTCGAAAGTCTTTAATGTAGATTATAAGTATACTGCGGATGGCAAGACTTATCAGATGGTGGGTACGTTTACCTATCAGGATGAAGATGCAGGTAGCAACTAAATGAGCTTATAAATCTAGTAACTGAATTAGGTTATCAGCAAGGTAGAAAAAGGTGTTGCTTTAAGTCGATGAAATAATAACTGGCAGGTTCAAGGAATTCTTAAACCTGCCAGTTTGTTTTTATTCAGCCTTATAATTTGTGACATTGCAAGATTTGTGGTAGTTTTTGGTCGTTTTGTATTCCCCAAAGTTAGCCGTAATCACGTATTTTTGTACTATCACTTTAAAAATTATAAAAAACAAATTTCACGATGAACTATAAATTACTGTCAGTCGCCTTAGCTTTCTTATATATAGGTATGGTAGGCGGGTGTTCCCAGCCCGCCCCCGACCTGCGTTATCAGATTGAAGTGGACAAACCTCTGCAGACAATGGAACACTTCGGCGCTTCCGATGCCTGGAGTATGCACATCCTTGGCTTGTGGCCGCAGGAGAAACAAAACCAGATAGCCGACTGGCTGTTCAGCACAGAGAACGATGCGAATGGAAAACCGAAAGGAATCGGCTTGTCTCTGTGGCGTTTCAACGTCGGGGCGGGCAGTACGGAACAAGGGGAAGCCAGTCAGATCGGTTCTTCGTGGATGCGTACCGAATGTTTTCTGCAAGCCGACGGAACCTACGACTGGAACAAGCAACAGGGGCAACGCAACTTTCTGAAACTGGCAAAAGAACGGGGCGTCACTAAATTCCTCGCATTTCTGAATTCCCCTCCCGTATATTATACTCAGAACGGTCTGGCTACCAATACCGGTCGTGGAGGAACCGCCAATCTGAAGCCGGAATGTTACGAGAAATATGTCCGTTTCCTGGCCGATGTAGTAGAAGGAATAGAGAAGCACGACGGAATAAAGTTCAACTATATCTGTCCTTTCAACGAACCGGACGGGCATTGGAACTGGGTAGGGCCGAAGCAGGAAGGTTCTCCGGCAACCAATCGGGAAGTAGCCCGAACCGTCCGTCTGCTAAGCCGGGAGTTTGTGAACCGGAAAATGGATACGCAGATTATGGTGAACGAATCTTCGGACTATCGCTGTATGCTCCGTACCCATCAGACGGACTGGCAGCGTGGCTATCAGATTCAGGCTTTCTTCTGCCCGGACAGTGTGGATACGTATTTAGGTGATACGCCCAATGTGCCCCGACTGATGCTTGGTCATAGTTACTGGACAACGACTCCTCTGAGTGAATTACGTGCCATGCGCTGCCAACTGCGTGAAGCTTTGGATAAATACAACGTCGGCTTCTGGCAGTCAGAAACCTGTATCATGGGGAATGACGAAGAGATAGGTGGCGGTCACGGCTTCGACCGTACGATGAAGACGGCACTTTACGTTGCCCGTATCATCCATCATGACATCGTGTATGCGGGAGCGAAGAGCTGGCAGTGGTGGCGTGCCATCGGCGGCGATTATAAAGACGGGTTGATTCGGGAATATACCGATGAAGATCTCAAGGATGGACGTGTGGAAGATTCCAAACTTATGTGGGCTTTGGGTAATTATAGTCGCTTCATCCGTCCGGGAGCTGTCCGCCTGTCGGTTTCTGCTTTCGATCAAGCGGGGAATTTAATCCCCGGAGGCGATACGGACCAAAAAGGACTGATGTGTTCTGCTTATCAAAATGCGGACGGCTCATACGCTGTTGTTCTCATTAACTATGCGCAGGAAGACAAAGAGTTTTCAATCAATAAGATAAATGGCAAGAAAACTCGATGGCAGGTGTATCGCACTTCGGATGTAGAAGGAGAAGATCTGCTACCCGTTGAGAAAGTGAAGAGTGGAAGAACAGTTCGGATTCCGGCACGTTCGATTATAACTTTATTGAATCAATCGCTTTAATATAAGAGTCAATTATGGGTTTGTCCGGTCGAATAAAAGGCCGGTATGTCGCCTTTTTCTTTTTTAAAGTATTACATTTGTACGCCCGTCCATTGCTAACCAAGGCAATGGACGGGCGCAATGCATAAAAAAGGAGGCATTTTATGAACGATAGAGGAAATATTGTCATTTATCAGACAAAAGATGGGAAGACTTCAATTGATGTGAAGTTGGAGGATGAAACAGTGTGGCTGACTCAGGCTCAAATGGCAGAATTGTTTCAGAAGGATCGTACTGTTATAGGCAGGCATATTAATAATGTCTATAGGGAAGGTGAACTTGAACGTGATATCACATGTGCAAAATTTGCACATATGGGTAGTTATAGTGACCAACAATATGAGACGGCTGTTTATAATTTGGATGTGATTATCTCCGTCGGCTATCGTGTAAAGTCGCAACGCGGCACTCAATTCCGTGTTTGGGCAAACAAAGTTTTGAAAGAATACCTGATTAAAGGTTATGCCATCAACCAGCAAGTAAAGATAGAACAATTGGAAGACTTGAAGAACACCGTTCGTCTTCTTTCCAACGTCATCGAGCACAAGCAACTAACATTGGATGAGGCTAACGGACTGTTGCGTGTCATCACCGACTACACTTATGGTCTGGACACACTTGATAAATACGATTTCCAGCAACTGGAAGTAGCCTCCACTACTCCCAGCCGGGAGTTTCGTGCCACCTACGAAGAAGCGATGGGCGCTATTCATTAATTACAGGAAAAGTTTGGAAGCAGTGACTTGTTTGGAAATGAAAAAGACCAATCGTTCAAAAGTTCTATCAATACCATTTATCAGACCTTTGGTGGAGAAGATCTTTATCCGAGTATCGAAGAGAAAGCAGCCATGCTTTTCTACCTCGTCGTGAAGAACCATTCGTTCAGTGACGGCAACAAGCGTATTGCCGCTTTTCTATTCCTTTGGTTTCTCGAAAAGAATGGTATCTTATATAAATCCGACGGCTCGAAGTTGATAGGCAACAATACGCTTGTGGCACTCACGCTTATGATTGCCGAGAGCCGGACAGAAGAAAAAGACATGATGGTAAAAGTGGTCATCAATTTGATTAATAAGAATAATTGATTTACGGTTCGATTCAGCATCCACTAGAAAAGAAAAAACTTTTTTAGTCTCACGGTCTCACTCGTTTGTACTAAGGTTCACATAATCAACTGAATAGATAATGAGAGATACTTTTGAAACAGGTATCTCTCACCCTTTTCTCGTCAAAAAGGGGGCATCTCTCATTGCTTTTCTTGTTCTGATGCAGCATCTCTCACCCTTATTGAAGCCATATTTTTCTGTCTTTCCCTTATTTTACGTTGTCTTCTACTTCCGGCTTACCATAATATCCCGGCATCGGAACATAAACCGGACTCTGACGAGTATTGATATTCTGCAACTTCTTTTCTTCTTTCAGTCGTTTGATATGTCGGGCGGCAGTGGTAAGCGTAAGTTTGCAAAGTCCTTGAAAGTCCGAGCGGGTCAGTATTTGGTTATTACTGAAATACGCGGTCAGCAGTCTGTCTATCTCTTCGTTGGAGCGTGGCACTGAGTGTAACTTCAGTTTACTACGTTCCACCTTGACGACGCTTACCGAACTTCTCAGTTTTTTATCCGCCTTGAAGCCGATGTTTGCTTTGAGTTTCATTTGGTTTGCTTTCAGCTTGGGCGAGGTGATCGGTTCCAGACTGTTCAGCTTTACTTGAAAGTAGCCGATGCCGTCGAGGTGAACACGTTCCCCTTCCCGGAGGCGTGATCCCATAAAGTGGCTCAGCGACTCGAGGACGGCTTTTACATCCCCTTCGGTCAGCGAAGTCGCTTGTTGTATTTCTTTGGCGAGATAGTCGGTGTCGATATGCTGAAAGTTGACTACCCGTGCGTGGTAGAGTTCTTTGTCTTCTTCGTCCTTGGGGTTGGGAGACTTGTAGAGTTCAAATTGTATTGCCATGATACTGTTTATTGTATTTTATTTCTTTTTCTTCTTCTTTGTTTCGGCTGTCAGTTTCTTGATACTGTCAAAATATGCTTCTTCTACAGGCGACAGGGTTTTGACATGATATTTTTGGTATTCGCCCAGCGCTTTTTGTTTGGCTTGTTCGTGAGAGATCGTGCCTGTGTTCTGCAAAACTTGCTCTCCGGTGGTCGATAAGATGAGGTCCAGGTGATGTATATAGTCCGACATATACATGGGCGAACGTTTGATGGCTTGTATTTCTGCGAAGTCGAAGTATCCGGAAACCAGGTTGTTCAGTATCTTCAGTTCCTTTTCGTTGAGATAGTTTTTAGCTATCAGTACATCTTCTTTCCGGGGTTGTTCGCCGGGAAATGTGGTCAGTCCCATAAATGGCTTTTCTGCATCGGCTCGTTCGAAGATCACTTCTGCTGCTGTGTGGCCGTGGGCGGCATAGTGTAACTTATTCTGCACGATTTTGAAAAACCGGATGGATTCGTCTGCCTTTGGGTCATAGTCTACACTGGTGGCATACAAGTCAAGAACCTGACGGTAGAGTACTTTTTCAGATGAACGGATGTCGCGTATACGGTTGAGTAGTTCGTACCAGTAACCGCCGCCGCCCATTTCTTTCAGACGTTTGTCGTCCATGGCGAAACCTTTGATCAGATATTCTTTCAGACGTTCGGTGGCCCAGCGGCGGAAGTGGGTGGCTTGTAGGGAGTTGACTCTATATCCGACTGATATGATGGCATCTAAATTATAAAACTGTGTCTTATAATTTTTTCCATCGCTCGCAGTATGTTCCAAAATGGAACTAACTGAATTTTCTTCTAATTCTCCACTTTCAAAGATATTTTTCAAATGCTTTGTGATAGCCGGTCTTTGTACACCAAACAGATTGGCTATTTGTTGTTGTGACAGCCAAACGTTCTCATTCTCCAAACGGACTTCAAGTTGTGTCCTTCCGTCTTCTGTCCGGTATATGATGATCTCACCGTTGTTTTTCTCTATTTCGTCCATTGCTTTACATCGTTATAACATATTCGTCGTTTCTTGTTTGTTATAAAGATATAGCTACTTTTGATCCGCAAAACTAATCATTAGTTTCCGGACTTGGACAGAACTTGGGTTATATAGTGATTGCCTGCTTGCTGTCAAGCGTTCATACATAAGTTATCCTGCCTTTATCTTTGGTTTATGATGCCTGCATTGTTGGATGAAGGTGCTTGCATCATTAGTTGTTCACGGCCGTGGTAAATGTTGCTCACGGCCGTGAAGAGCGTTGATCACGGCCGTGGTAAGAGCTGATCACGGTCGTGAACAACTAGCTATATCAGTAGCAAAGATAAACTATAATAGGGAGATAAACAAAGTATCCCTGCTTCTTTTGGGTATTCGTGCAGCTTGTTCTTTGTGCAGAGGCAATAAGAAGGGGAAATCATTCTTGTATCTCGTGCGATGAAGGAACATAGTCTGTTGGCTGTAGACGATTTTGTTCATCTCCCTTCTATTTACTCATTTTACTTCCTTAATGGTATTCTTATTAGGAAAATATGCCTATATTTGTGGCGTATCTTCTAAAAAAGATATGTTTTATTGATTTGGAGATAACGTTTTTATTATCTGTGATGAGAAATCTGGCACATTTAGCACTAGCAGGTAATAGGCGGTCAGTCTCCACGTCCACATTGTATATATATTTGTTATATATCTCAATGGGCGTGGAGCTATTGCTTATTATTCTAGTGCGGGCTTGCCAGAGCCTCTCATGAGATAGTATAGTAATAGTTTCTGCGCCTTCTTTTTGGAGATACGCAAATACACAAACAAATAAAAAATAGTAGTGATGAATGATTCTACTTGTCCCCGTCCCTGCCTGATGAAGCTTGATTTACAAAGCTCCACCAATAAACTTGCCTTTTTGAAAGACAACTGGCCCAGCTTTGGACAGATTGAGAGTATCGACCGATTATCGGAAACAGAATTACGATGTACCCTTTGCCTGCTGGATGTGGTGCTGGCTGCTTTGGCTAAAGATGAATGCTTCTGTCCGAATCGGGAAATCATTCGTTTGGTATTGACACGTACCTATGTGCAGAATAGGTGTGAGCTATGCGAGACAGAAGAAATACGTTCGAAGTTGGTGAAGGGCTTTTGTACAAGGGAGAAGAAGAACGGATTGAGCAGGAAGAACAATATCCGGAGAAGAGGGATTTCTGTTTTTTATGGTGCCATATTGCGTATGCTATCTCTATTCTCCTCCTTCAGGAAGGAGGAGAATAGAGATACTACCGACTTTTAGTCAGCCTCATCGGAAGCTCCGATGAATAAGGAGTTTGACGACCAATGGTGAAAGATGACAGATGAAAGCTCGTTTTTTCGCCAGGAAGTGATTGTGTTTATTCTACTACTATTTGTTTATCTTTATACTGGAAGTGTGCGATGCCTAAATCATTCAGTACATTCAGTAGAGTCTTTATCGGAACATTCCGGCTGAAACGGAAATGGACTCGTTTGTGTAAAAGGTCTGCAGAATGGCAGATGACGCTGATATTATACCAGGTCCCTATATTTTGCAGTACGGTTATCATTTCGGTGTTGTCATAATAAAACTCATCTTTGGTCCATCCTTCTTTTTCTGTCAGTGTGGCTTTCGCCAGACGAATGTCGCCGCTTGTGGTCAGTGTGGCACATTGTCCGGGTACTATTTCTTTCTCAATGGGAGAGGCTGCTTTGCCGACCTTTACTCGTCCTTGATACAGGGTGACGGCGGGGGCATTGCCGGGATAAGCATTTACGTCGAATACGGTGCCCAGCACTTGTGTCTGCATTTTATCGGCAGAGACGATGAAGGGGCGGTGGGCGTCTTTGGTTACTTCGAAGCGTGCTTCTCCGGTGAGGTTTACGGTGCGGCTTCCCTGAGAGGAAAACTCTTTGGGGTATTCCAGACGGCTGTTTGCACTTAAAAGGACGTGACTTCCGTCCTCCAATGTGAGGCGGGTGGTCGTGGCGGGCGGGGTAGATACGATGATTCTGCCGTTCTCTTCGATAGTGGTAATTTGTTCCGGTGCATGGAGGGCGGTGAAGATTTCGATGTTCTGTAGGATGCTGTCCTTGTCCGTGATGTGCCAAGGAGACCAAAGTAACAATAACAGGACGATGGCTGCTGCCACACCACCGGATAGACAGATGTGGAGATAAAGTTTGCGTTTCTGTTGTGCCTGCCGTTGCAGGAATGTGCTCCATTCTTCCCGGACTTCGTCCGGCAGAGGCAGATCACCCAACGCTTCACCAAAGGCATTTTGCAGACGGCGTATTTCCGCGTTTTCGGAGAACGGGGTTTGGTCGTCTGTTGCCACTTCACAATTGTCGCTGTCTGCCGGTTCGCAACTGTTGCTGTCTGCCAGTCCACAACTGTCGCTGTCTGCCAGTCCACAACTGTCGCCGTCTGCCAGCCTGCAACTGTCGTTGTCTGCTGTCAGTCCGTAGCCGGAATCTTCTTCTTTGCTGGTACGTTTTTCTTTTTCTTCCATAGCGTGTCCTCCTTCTTTATTCTTTCATGGCTTCGCGTAGTGTACGCAATGCTTTGGATATATGTTTTTTTACCGTGTCGGGACTGATGCCGAGTTGTTGGGCGACTTCCCGATAGGTGAGATGTTCGTAATAGCATAGCCGCAGGATGGTGCAAGTCGGTTCCGGCAGGCTTCGGGCTATCGTTTCCGCTTTCTGCAACAGTGCTTCGTGTTCCCGATAGTTACTTTTTACATCGGCCAGCGTCGCTTCGTAGAGTGCTTTCGCATTGTCCCGTTCCACTTGCAGATGCTTCATCCGGTTGAGGCAGGTGTTGCGGACTGCTGTATAAATCCAGCCTCCGCGGTCGGCCTCGTCCAATTGGTCGAAGTGTTTCCAGGCCTGTTCCATTACTTCGCTTACGATGTCCCGTGCTTCCTCTCCGTCGCCCATCAGTTGTGAGGCGTAACGGACCATTCGCGGGTACATTTCCGTAAACATTTGCCCGAAGGCCTCTCGTTTTGTCTGGTTTTTATGGAACAGGAACATTCTTTATCTGGATTCTGAAGCTGCAAAAATAGTACTTTTCCCCGAGTTCGACTAAAAAATCAGTAGTAACCTAAGTAGGGGGCTGATTAAAAAGTCGGTAGTAACTTTAATGTGTTCACCTACCACCTCCCCCTACGGGTACTCCTCCTTCCCGAAGGAGGAGATTGGGAATACTATTGACTTTTTAGTCAGCCTCTCTTGTGATGGAACCGACTTGTTGGTCATCTTTGTGAAACCGGGAATTACAAACGTGACTTTTCGCTTGCTCCGGCTCCGGTTCCTTTATATTTGCTCTTTGTGGCGTTGAACTGATAGCTCAGCCGGATACCGAAGCGCTGCTGATCGGTATATTCACGACTGGAACTGAAGGTACGGTCGCCATAGATGGTGAAGTATCTGTGGGCGGTGTGAAAGAGGTCTTTCGCGGTTAGCGATACTTTCAGCGCCTGGTCTTTCAGGAACGATTTGGTCAGTTGGGCATCTACTCTTCCTTCGGTTTTCCAGATGGCGTAACTTTGTTTGGCACCGGGCGCCAGTTCTCCTTTGATGTTGAAGAACCAACCTTTAGGGAAGCTGAAACTATTGTCAAAAATGAAATAGAATCGCGGTTCATTCCAGTTTTGGGTGATGCCTATGGAGGTTGCGTGAGAGTTGAACCAGTCAATACCGGTGGTGAACTGAGGTTGCCAGATGCCGATCTTTGGCGAAAGGACGATGCTGCCTCCGTATCGGTTGGTATGCGGAATGCTTGCCATGCCGAACAGCAATACACCGGGGTGATTGATGTCGTCATACGGGCGGGTGTAGCTGGTGTACATATTCCAGCAATGGTCGTAGCTGAGGCTGAAGTTGACCCATTTCCATCCGGCATCAAAGAAAGTCGCACGATGTATCTGGGGGACGAGAAACGGATCTCCGCTCCGGTAGGAGTATTTGTTCTGATAGGTGATGGCGCTGGTGAGCATATCATAGCTGGGACTGTATTTCAGCGTACGGTGAGAAAGGGCGAAGAACCAGTTGCCGGAAGTGTATCTGATGCTGACTACCGGTATCCAGTCGCGATAGGTGGGGCTTTGGTCGTCTTGGTGAATCCCTTTCTCGTAGTAATCTGTTTGTTGAAATTCATAACGCAGTCCGGCAAGGATGTTGAACTTTCCCAATGACAGGCTGTAGTCGATGAATCCGGAGAGCATCGTTTGTTTGATGCGGTCGTCGGCATCGGCGGAGAAGCCGCTTTGGAGAAATACATCGTGGCGGTTGGTGAATGTCTCTTCTGTGCCGAAACTGAGTTTGCCTTTCCAGAGTGGGGCGGTGAGCAGCAGTTTGGCGGCATAGAGGTGGTTGCGTACGCGGTTGCTCGAAGTGGCGTCTTCGGTTCCGTTGTTTTCGGCATATTGACGGATGCGGTCCCGGCCGTACAGGTAGTCGGCGTTGAAGTCGATGTTCCATTTGCCGAAAGTGCCGTTGTAGTATCCGTTGGCTGCCTGCCACCAGCCGGTGTGGGCATCTGTTTGGCGGAGAGCGTGCAGGTGGTCTACTTCTTTGCCGTCTTGTAGGATGAGGGTTGTCCCTTCATTGGTAGTATGTGCATTGCCTATGTTCGTGCCGGGCATGTAGCGCATGCCGAATGACTGGTCTTCGTCTATTTCGTAGTTGAATCCCAGTTCGCCGTTGAAGGTGCGATAGGTTTGTTTGCTTTTGTCTTCTGTCGATTGGTTCCAGTTGGATGAAGCATAAATGTCCTGGCTGGAGGTGCCCGTTCTGTAATTGTTGATTTCCGCAAAGTCGCCTTTTACGAAAATATCCAGTCCGCCGGTACGGTAGTTCAGGGATATGCCTTCGTTGCCGATCGGTTCGCGTCCTTGCGAGTAGTCGGTGTAGAAACTGCCGCTCATTCCCTGTCCGCGTTTGCGGATGGTGCGCAGACGGATGACAGCGCCTACCGAAGAGCCATATTGTACGCCTGGTGTGGTGATGATTTCTGCCGATAGTATTTCATTGGCTTGCAGACGGTCCAGTTCGGTCTTGTCTCTAACCTTGCGGCCGTTGATATAGATTTCAGGAGTTCCTCTGCCCAGTACGGTAAATTCTCCGTCCGAGCCGGTGACAAAAGGGAGGTGGGAGATCATTTCTTTGGCCGATCCCATCAGTGAAAGGGGCGTTCCGGCTATGTTGGCTGTCAGTGTTCCGTCTTTCCGTTCTATCAGCGGGCGGGAGGCGGTGATGACTACTTCTTTCAGTAGCTCTGTGTCGGGTTGCAGGCGGATGGTGTTTTGTTGCCGGCAGGGGATGATTTGCGGGCGGTATCCTATGTAGGTCGCTTTCAGCAGACAGTCTTCTCCCGCTACCGGGGGCAGATGGAAGGAGCCGTCTTCTTCGGTCACGCTTCCGGCAAGGAAACTGGAATCGGCGGCAAGGGCGAGGATGTTGACAAAGGGCAGGGGGGCTCCTTTTTCGTCATATACTTTGCCTGCTATGGCGATGGCTTTGTCCGACTTCTTCCGCTGCACGACGAAATACTCCTCCCGTTCGATGCAAAGGAAGGGTTTGCCGACCAGTATAAGGTCGATAGCTTCGCGTTCCGTCTTTTCGCGGATGCTGACGGTCACCCGATAACTTTCTGTTCCGTTGTAGGTGAAGAGGATGTTTTTTCCTCCTGCCTTTTCCAACTGCTTCAGTGCTTCGGGCAGGCTTTCGTTCTTTAGCTCTAGTGAGAATTTCTTGATGGCGGTCTGCGCCTGCAGAGGAGAAAGGGCAAAAAATAAACCGTATCCCATCAGTAACCAGCTGATTGCTGTCCAAGTAAAACCAAACTGTCGTATCATACTTCTGTTTTAATGATTTTACTTATACTACAACCAAGGTGTCTGATCGGGTACGGTTTATCCGTTTTATTTTTCGATGTTTATTTCAACTTCTTCTGATACTCTCCCGAACGGAGGATTTCCAATGCTTTCTGCACGCTTTCGTTCGTTGTATTCATGACGCGGAAATATTCGTTCATATCCCAGAGGTCACGGGCTATCAGTGCTTTGAGCTGTGTCTTGATCAGCGGAAGTGCCTTCTGATACTGCTCTTCGTTAAACTTCACCCCTTCTTTCTCGCCCATTTCGCGGAGGGTGGCGAGCATATTGTCGTCGATAACAAACTTTTCGTTGAAGCTGTCGAACTTCTTATATTTATCGGCCAGTTCCTTGCGGTGGTCTTCGATGAATTTCATTGTGAATTTGATGATGACTCCTTTGCCGACCAGCTTCCGGTGATAGTCCGTGTAGAATGTCGTATCAATCGGAACGAAGTAGTCCGGCATGATGCCACCTCCGCCGTAGACGGTACGTTTCAGTTTCTTGGTCTGCACTTTCAATGAGTCGGGGAAGTGGATGCTGTCGGCATTCATCAGTTCTCCGTGGTTGAAGCGGTCTATCAGGTCTTTATTGTAATCGGTTGAGCTGTCATACGGCTTTTGGATGCAACGACCGGCAGGGGTGTAGTACCGTGCAATGGTCAGTCGGATCATGGAGCCGTCCGGCAGGTCGATAGGACGTTGCACCAGTCCTTTGCCGAAAGAACGTCGGCCTACGATGATACCTCTGTCCCAGTCCTGCACTGCGCCGCTCACGATTTCGCTGGCGGAAGCGGTGTATTCGTCTACCAGTACAATGAGGCGGCCGTCACGGAACTCTCCGTTTCCTTTGGCGAAGAACTCGCTGCGCTGTGCGGTCCGGCCTTCGGTGTAAACAATCAGTTCCTTCTGTCCGAGGAATTCGTTGGCAAGGTCGATGGCGGCGTTCAGATATCCTCCGCCGTTGCCTTGCAGGTCGAGGATGAGGTCTTTCATGCCTTGCTTTTGCAGGTCTTTCATTGCTTTCTTAAATTCTTCAGCGGTGGTTGCGCCAAAGCGGTTGATGCGGATGTATCCGATCTTTGGCTGAATCATGTAGGAAGCGTCGAGACTCAGGATAGGTATCTTATCTCTTTTCACGGTGAACACGAGCGGGTCTTGTACTCCACGGCGGACGATGGTCAGGTTGACTTTCGAACCTTTCGGGCCACGCAGGCGCTTCATGATATCTTCCGTGCTCATTTTTACTCCTGCGATGGCGGAGTCGTTGACGGCAATGATGCGGTCGCCGGCAAGGATGCCCACTTTCTCGGAGGGGCCGTTGCTGACGGGTTGTACGACGAGCAGGGTGTCCTCGATCATCTGGAACTGTACGCCGATGCCTTCGAAGTTGCCTTGAAGCGGTTCGTTCATCTTCTTCACTTCTTCGGCATCCGAGTAAGTGGAGTGCGGGTCGAGCTGTGCCAGCATCTTGATGATAGCTTCTTCTACTAGTTTGTCTTCATCTACTTTGTCTACGTAGAAGTTGGAAATCGCGAATTCCGCCATTTGGAGTTTGCGCATGGCGGCAGAGCCGAAACTTTGGGCCTGTGCAGCAGACGTTGCCAACAGACAAACCAGGAGGGCGTATACTTTAATCTTCTTCATCATCATTAATTATTATTTCAAGTTTCGCAAGTTACCTTTGCGTTATCCAAACTATCTTCATTCCCCTGAGGCTGACTTTAAAGTCAGCCTCAATAGAGATACTACCGACTTTCAATTTATCTCCATTCCTTCGGGGATAAACTGGCTGATATCTTTGTTGTAAGTCAGCAGCTCGCGTACAATCGTTGAGCTGACGCAGGTCAGTTCCGGTTCTGTGAAGAGCAGGATGGTTTCGATGCCCGCCAGTTTGCGGTTAATGTCGGCAATCGTTTCCTCATACTCGAAATCCTTGACCGTGCGGATACCGCGAACGATGAATTGTGCTTCTACCTGTTGGGCAAAGTCTATCGTCAGACAGTCGTAAGACATCACTTTGATGCGGGGATTGTCCTTGTAGAGATTCCGGATCATTTCTTCTCTTTTCTCGATGGGGAAATAGGTATTCTTGTTTTCGTTGATACCGATCCCGATGATTATCTCGTCCATAAAGGTGAGTGCACGTTCCACTACCGAATAATGACCGATGGTGAAGGGGTCGAATGTACCCGGAAATATTGCTTTTCTCATGATGCCAAGTCTTCTTCTATAACCAGATTGTCTATAATAAAGTTCTGTCGTTCCATTGTATTCTTGCCCATGTAGAACTCCAGCAGTTCTTTTACGGCATCTGTCTTACGCAATGTCACTTGTTCCAGGCGCATATCCTTGCCGATAAAGTGCTTGAATTCGTCCGGTGATATTTCTCCCAGTCCCTTGAATCGGGTGATTTCCGGGTTGGGGCTTAGTTCGTTGATGGCGTTCACCCGTTCGTCCTCGCTGTAGCAGTACACCGTTTTCTTCTTGTTGCGCACGCGGAATAACGGCGTTTGCAGAATATATACGTGACCTTTCTTGATGAGGTCGGGGAAGAATTGCAGGAAGAACGTGATGAGCAGCAGGCGGATGTGCATACCGTCCACATCGGCATCGGTGGCAACGATCACTTTGTTGTAACGGAGTCCTTCTATGCCGTCTTCTATATTTAACGCAGCTTGCAGCAGGTTGAATTCTTCGTTTTCGTAGACTACCTTTTTCGTCAGTCCGAACGAGTTCAGCGGTTTACCGCGAAGGCTGAATACTGCCTGAGTGTTTACGTCACGGCTTTTGGTGATGGAACCGCTCGCCGAGTCTCCCTCGGTGATGAAGATGCAGGAGTCTTCTTCCATTCCTTTCCCTTTCGGGTCGTTGAGGTGGATGCGGCAGTCGCGCAACTTGCGGTTGTGCAGGTTGGCCTTCTTGGCACGTTCGCGTGCCAGCTTCGTGACGCCTGCGATGGCTTTCCGTTCCTTTTCCGATTCCTGTATCTTTTGCTGCATTACTTCCGCTACGTCCGCGTTTTTGTGCAGGAAGTTGTCTACTTCCAACTTGATGAAGTCGCCTACGTATTTGTTGACTGTCACGCCGCCGGGAGTCATGTTGGTAGATCCCAGTTTCGTTTTGGTCTGGCTTTCGAAGATCGGCTCTTCCACATTGACGGCGATGGCGGCAACCAGTCCGTTACGGATGTCGGTATAGTCCATGTTCTTGTTGAAGAACTCTTTGATGGTACGGGCGATATGTTCTTTGAAAGCACTCTGATGGGTACCCCCCTGTGTGGTGTGCTGACCGTTGACGAAGGAGTAATACTCTTCTCCGTACTGTCCGGTGTGAGTGAAGGCGATTTCGATGTCTTCTCCTTTCAGGTGGACGATGGGATAGAGGCCGGTTGCCGTCATGTTGTCGTTCAGCAGGTCTACCAGACCGTTGCGCGACAGGATGCGGTGGCCGTTGTAAATGATGGCGAGTCCCGTGTTGAGGTACGTATAGTTACGCAACATGGTCTCGATAAATTCGGGCTTGAAGCAGTAGTTGACGAACAGCGTATTGTCCGGTTCGAAGAAGATAAAGGTTCCGTTGTCCTCTTCGGTGTCCTGCGTCACGTCGGTCTGCAGGTTTCCTTTGGAGAATGTGGCGATACGCACTTTACCGTCACGGTAACTGCGTACTTCAAAACGAGAGCTCAATGCGTTGACGGCTTTCACACCGACACCGTTCAGTCCGACGCTTTTCTTAAATGCCTTGCTGTCGTATTTACCACCCGTGTTCAGTACGCTTACGGCTTCTACCAGCTTTCCCTGCGGGATGCCTCGTCCGTAGTCGCGTACGCTGACGCGGAGGTTCTCTTCAACGGTAATTTCGATTTTCTTACCGGCTTGCATCTTGAACTCGTCGATACTGTTGTCAATGACTTCTTTGAGGAGGACATAGATTCCGTCTTCGGCGTGCGCGCCATCGCCCAGCCTACCGATGTACATACCGGGGCGTGTGCGCACATGTTCCATGTCGCTCAGGTGGCGGATGTTGTCGTCAGTGTACTCTACTGCATTGTTGTTGTCTACAGATATCAATTCGTTCTCTTCCATAGCTGTTATTTAATCTCTTTGGTGAACGCACGGCGGCGCTTATGTTGCTTAGTCTCAAAGTAATCCCATTGTGCCTGAACTTTTCCGTTCAGTTCCAGTTCGGGGTTGCTTTCCGCAAAGATAAAACCTAATTTTTGATAAACCGGAATTAAATCGGAAAATAACAAAGCGTTAACACCTTTATTCTGGTACTCCGGTTTGACTGCTACAAGCAGCAGGTCAAGCATTTTGGCACGGCGTTTCATGAACAGTGCTTTCAGCAGATAGAACCATCCTAGAGGGAGCAGACGGCCGTGTGACTTTTGCAGGGCCTCGGCAAGAGACGGCATGGAGATGCCTACGCATACCAGCTTGTCGTCGGCGTCGGTAATGAGGGTAACCATCCGTAAGTCGAGAATCGGGAGATACATCTTTACGTACTGGTTGATTTGCCGTTGCGTCAGCGGGGAGTAGCCGTAGAGCGGGCTGTATGCTTCGTTCATCAGTTCGAAGATTTCCTGTCCGTAGTCTTTGGCTATTTTTCTTCCGGAGGTGTATTTCTTTATCTTCAGGTTGTATTTTCGTTGAATCAGTTCGGAGATACGCTTGTGCTTGTCGGGGATGGCATCGGGGATGTAGATTTTGTATTCCACCCAGTCGGCGTCTTTCTCGAAACCGAGTCTCTCCATGTGTACGGGGTAATACGGGTGGTTGTAGATAGTAGCCATTGTGCTGAGCTGGTCGAATCCTTCGATCAGCATTCCTTCCGCATCGAAATCGGTGAATCCCAGAGGACCTGTGATGTGAGTCATGCCGCGCTCTTTTCCCCAGTCTTCGACGGTCTTGATGAGTGCGGATGATACTTCGGGGTCATCAATGAAATCTATCCATCCGAAACGGACGTTCTTGCATTCCCACTTTTCGTTGGCGCGGTTATTGATGATAGCGGCCACACGACCTACGATTTTGTCGTCCCGGTATGCCAGGAAGTAATCTGCTTCACAGAACTCGAATGCCGCATTCTTCTTTTTGTTGAATGTGTTGAGCATATCGTCGTAAAGGTCGGGCACGGAATATGGATTGCCCTTATACATTCTGTAATTAAAGCGAATAAACTTCTTAAGTTCTCTCTTTGTAGAGACTTTCTTGATTGTAATAGCCATATCTCGTATTTATGATTGAGGGGCAAAGATACGTGATAATCTTTAAATTACAACGCTGCGGGTGGAGAAAACTGCGTGAGGCGGGATGTACTTTATTCTTCTGCCGCTTTTGACGACAGGCAATAAACATTACCCGCAAAGTCGCAAACAATCATCCTGTTTCCCGATACTGCTACTGTGGAGAAAACTGGTGCTCCGAAGTACAACTTGTCTTTGATAATCCCTGTTGACTGGTCGATGGCGTATAAATATCCGTCGGAAGCTCCGATATAGACCATTCCTTGTGAAGATACAGGGCTTGTTTCTACTGCTGCCTGTGGCGTAGAAGAATAAGGAGCAGTGTATACAAGAGAAGGTAAAGTCTCGGCTCTCCATTTGATGAAAAGAGTCGGTTTGTCGAGAGCGAAGATTCCACGGTCTGCGCTGCCGAAGATAATCTCATGTTCGGTGACAAGCGGGGTAGATGTCACGTCCAGATTGGCGGACAGTTCCTTTTGCTGGAGTACTTTACCGGTTTGAGGTTCTATCAGGAAAAAGCTTTTGGAGGAGATGATCCATAATTTTCCGTCTTTGTAGACCGGAGAGGCACCTCGGTTGCCGAGTCCGTTGTCCGAGAGTTTCCAGAGTTGTTTGCCAGTGCGGATGTCGTTGCCATACAGTCCTCCCCATTGGGTGCCACTGATTAGTACGTCTCCGGCGATGGTTAACGTGGTGGTCGAGCCTTCCCGTTGTTTCCAGTCCGTGTTGGTCCATATCACTTTTCCTGTTTTCAGGTCGTAGGCTGAAAGTCCGGCGCCGATTCCGGCATAAACGATTCCTTTGTCAACTGTCAGTCCTTCGCTCAGATAGGGATAGTTCTTTAAGTTGATGTATTGTTGCCACAGTGGTTTTCCGGATGCTGCGTCGAGGGCGTACAGATTGCAGGAGGCATCCTGGGCTACAACGATTTCATTTTCGCAGGCAATCGTATTCTTTACCGAGTTTTCCGTGCGGAACTTCCATAGCTGTTTGCCGGAATGGAAGTCGAATGCACAAATATAGGTGTTGAGCGACGTGTTATCATCGGTAGTGGCAATGAATACTTTTTGTCCGACGATGAGGGGGGATGTCATGAAGATGTTGCTTCCTGTGTTCGCTGTCCATTGTAGTTGCAGGGGGAGTTTGATTTGGGAGTCATTTATTCCGCCGGAGTGACTTGCGTTCTGAAGTAGGGTATTCCAGTCCTTCCCTGTGATAGCAGTCGATTTGAAATCTTTCTGATAAAGGAACTGGCTGGTGGCAGTCGCTTCCTTTCCGTCGTTGAAGGATGAAGTCACTGTCAGGTTTAGTTTCTTTCCGTTTTCGTTAGCGGGTATTTGAATATTTCCGCTCCAGTTCCAGTCGGTGAGGGGCGACAGGTTACCTTTGGCTATTTCCCGGTTGTCTTCCGGATTGCTCAGCAGATAAGAAACAGACGATGTTTTTGCCTGTGAGTTATAGGTGTTGACCGAGACCGGAAGCTGATAGCCGGTTTCCGGATGTATGGGGGCTGCTTGATTCTTCATCGGAGAAACAATAGCGATTTGCGGTTCGATGAAAGTATAACGCAGTTGCGTTGTGAGGTGATCGTTGGCATCTATCTTTATGTCTCTGAATGAAGAAGGGGAGTGATCGATGCCTCCTTTGTCCAGTGTGCCGGTGCAGATGGTATAAATGCCTTTCTGATTGCGGACGTAGTTGTAGTGCATATGTCCGTAGATTTGTGCTTTCGTGTTGAACGTACGGAGGTCGAGGATATCCTTTTTGTCTGCTTTGAATACGAAGTTATCGCCGGGAGTAAACAGGTCGTGGTTAAAAAGAACAAGCGCCTGATCTTTCTTCATCAGGGCGAGGTCATTCTTCAGCCAGTTGTATACATCCCTTTGCGTGTAATCGGTCGGGTTGTCTCCGCGGTCGATGGGAGTAACGACATAATGCACGTTGCCGACATCGAACGAATACCATGTCGGGCCATAAATCGATTCATAAAGTTCTTCGCCGTAGTTGCCTTTCACCAGGTCGTGGTTGCCTATGCAGTAATAGACGGGGCAGTCCATTGTTTGTGCATTCACAATTTGATTGTGCACTGTGAGTCCCGGTTCGTAGCAGATGTCTCCGGTATGAATCAGAAAAGCCGGTTGTTCGTTCTTTATGTATTGTTGTAGGTCGGTGACCCAACGCCCCACTCCTCCGGTCACTTCCGTGTCGGTGATATGGATAAAGGAGTGTTCTCTGGTCTTGGTCCGTTCGCTTTCGGTCACTATAAAATCATAGCTTTTTCTGTCTTCCTTGACAGGGAGGTAGAATTGTTGTGTCTCGAATCCGGCAGGTGTAGTAATGCTGATAAATCGGGTTTTCTTGAATCCCGATAGTGAGAACCGGCCTTTTTTATCTGTTTTTACTACGTTCATTCCGTCTGTTACCATCACTCCTGCCAGCGGTTTGTCTCCTTTGTCGAATGTGCCCGATTGATTGGTGTCGACATAGACGGTTCCTTTAAATTGTGCGCACAGCGGAAGATATAGTAAAAATGACAAGAGTATTACGGATAGTCTTTTCATGGTCGGTTCTCTGTTTTATTAGGCACGGATGACACGGGTTAACGTGGTTTTTAATTGACCGATCTTTTAAATCCGTGAAATCCGTGTCATCCGTGCCTAAATTTATGATATAAATTAATTATGCTGATACTTATCGTATTTGTTTCATCTCTTCGTTGTATCTCGCTTCCTCCTTACACAAAGGCTTGTACCAGGTCTTTCTTAATATCAGCGTGGTAATCAGAAGCAAGGCGATAGAACTCCAGAGTCCTAATTGTTCGTGGACAACGAGGTACATCGGGATGATGGTAAGCGTACATTGCCAGATGATTCCTATCGCCACATTGAAGGCATCCCTTTTGAAGTTTTTATTCGCCTGAATATGCGGGTAGCGGGCGATTGCTTTCTCCTGAATCGGTTTCCACCATCCCCACGGGCGTACATTGACATAGAAGTTGATCAGAGTCTCTTCATCTGTAGCCGGAGCGCTGTAAGTCCCGATGATACATCCGATCAGAGAGACGCCGAACAGTACGGGGAAGAAATAAAGTACCCATGCATCCGGAACGGTAAATTTCATCACAATAGCTGCCACTACTCCGGCAGTCATTCCCCAGAAGTAACCTTCACCGTTGAAACGCCACCAATGCCATTTCAGTACGTTGGCTGCGATGTATCCTCCGAACAGTGCACCTACAATCCACTGGAAGATTTCATTGATATCTTTCAGGAAGAATCCGATGACAGTGCTCACCACCACTACTGCCACAGAGATGACATAACTGCTGCGTATCTGAGTTTTCACGCTTGCTTTCGGATTGATGTATTTCAGATAAATATCATTTACGATATATGCAGGGGCTGCATTGACGGTAGAGGCAAAGGTCGACATGAAAGCTGCCAGTAGACCTGCCAATAATAATCCTGCAAGTCCTGCCGGAACATATCGTGTGATCAGATGGGGAAGAATCGTCTCAAAGTCTGTGCGGGTCACTTCCATCTGTGTCAGTCCGCCGTCTTCCTTGAAGAAATAGATGGCAAGTAATGCAAATCCCATAATCATCAGATAGCGTGGAATCAACAGCACTACGGATACGGAACCACTCATCATCGCCGCTTCTTTGGGAGACTTGCAGGACAGAATTTTCTGCATATCATAGTTGGGCGCAGGCCCTGCCATACTCATGAAGATGCCTTTGAGCAACGCCATCATGACAAAGATGCCTATCAGACTGTAAGGTTCGTTCGCCATTCGTTCGGTCAGCAAACTCATCCGGCTGCTCCAGTCAATATCGAGCGTCCATCCGAAGAAAGGGGAATCCCATCCGGTAGGTACAAAGGAGTGTATCATATCCGGCGCCACCATCTGCATACCGATCACTACGATAACGATGCCTGCCACCGTCATGATAAGGAACTGTACGACATCCGTCCATACGATGCTCAGCATTCCTCCCAACATGACGTAGAAGGTAGCGATAGCTGTGAAGAAGATACCGTATACATGCGGAACATACTCCGGTGAAACAGTGAAAGGAATGTAGGGTGAAATGACTTCCCAGGGAATAAAGATTTCCATGAACTTGCCTATTCCTATGAATCCGTAACTTAGAAATCCGAGTACGCTTAATAACGCAAATACGACAACGATGGTATGAGAGAGTGTCGCTCCCTTGCCTTTACCGAAGCGGGTTTTGATCCATTCGGCTCCGGTGAGCACATTGGAACGCCGCAACCACACCGACAGATAAACCATGAGGAATATCTGATTGAATACCGGCCACAGCCAGGGAATCCAGAGACTTTTGAATCCGTAGGCAAATGCCCAGTAAACCATTAGCATCGTACCAGTGATGTCGAACATCCCGGATGCATTGGACAGGCCAAGCATATAGAAGGGCAGTGATTTGCCTCCCAGGAAATAGGAGTCCATATTTTGTGCGGCCCGTTTTTTCAGTATGAGTCCGATGACAATCATGGCAATGAGGTAGGCGCAGATGATCAGAAGATCGGATGTGTGTAATTTCATGTTGCTATTTTGATTAGGTTTTGTACATTAATAATCTATCAGGTACAAAAGTAGGTCGAATGTGGGGAAGAAACAAATATTATTTTAACTCATACTGATACTATTTATCTGACTTCTCAGGCTTTAATAGCTGACACGTCAGGTGTTAAGACTTGACGTGTCAGATGTTAATACCCTGCAACTCAGTTGTTAATATCCATCATGCAGAATGGAACATCTTGAAAGACAGATGATAATACTGCTTCCGGAACTATAATATAACGGCATTTTCCGACATCACGAGCTTATTGGCTTCTATGATATCGTATATGCTTTTCACGGAAGTCGTGGAACGGAGTCTGTCTTCCGGTGTATGCCGGCAGTAATCGATTAGCCGTTCGATCGTAGAAGTCGCTACGTGCATCCGTGTGTCGGAGGAAGCATAGTAGATGTATACCGTTCCGTCTTCATCCGCGATCCATCCGTTGGAGAATAACACGTTGGATACATCTCCGGTTCTTTCTTCTCCCACGGGTGCCATGAAGTAACCTCCCGGCTGGGCTATCACTTTACTGGGGTCATCTAAAGACGTCATATACAGATATAGGACATATCTGAGTCCGGCAGCACAGGCACGGACTCCGTGTGCCAGATGTAGCCATCCTTCGGGAGTCTTGATGGGATGAGGCCCTTCACCGTTTTTCACTTCTTTGATCGTGTGATAATGGCGCTGTTCTATAACGATTTCCTTCTTGACCACTGCATGAGTGATATCGTCTATCAATGCCCATGAAATACCGCCTCCGCTGCCTGCATCGATGAATCCGTCCTGCGGACGGGTGTACAATGCATATTTGCCGTCTACGAATTCGGGGTGCAGTACCACATTCCGTTGCTGGCTTTGGGAGACGAGGTTGGGCAGGCGTTCCCAGTTTTTAAGGTCCCTGCTGCGTATGATTCCTGCTGCTGCAATGGCCGATGTGAGGTCTTCTGCGGGTGCGTCCGGATCTTTGCTTTCCGAGCAGAAGATACCGTATATCCATCCGTCCTCGTGTTTTGTCAGACGCATATCGTAGACGTTCGTTTCTTCCGGATATAGGTCCGGCAGTTGTACCGGATATTCCCAGAAGCGGAAGTTGTCGATACCATTGGGACTTTCTGCGATGGCAAAGAATGATTTGCGGTCATGCCCTTCTACTCGTGCCATAATAAGATATTTCCCGTTGAATTTGATAGCGCCTGCATTGAATACGGCGTTAATGCCGAAACGTTCCATCAGATAGGGATTTGTTTCCGGATTGAAGTCGTATCTCCACTCCAGCGGGGGGTGGTCTGCTGTCAGAATGGGGTATTTGTATCGTTCAAAAACACCATTGCCGGGCAGTATCTTTTCATTTTCACGTGAGATGAGCTCATCATATTCTTTAGTGAGAATATGTAGTCTGTTATCATATCTATTCATATCAATTCATAAAATTAGAGTAAAGCATCGGCTTGCGATCCTTTTTGTATTACTTGACAGGACAAAAGAGACTGTTTACAAGCCAGACATACCTGAGATATACGGTGTTGTAGGGACAGTCTCTTTGTACTTTTGTCATTTTGAAAGTATGGGGGTACTTTCAAAAAATACATGTGTCAAGTCTATAAACTATTGTTTGGTAATCATATAAGAGCGGATGGTGCAATTGGGTTCTAAGAAGCTGACCCAGTACCAACCATCTTCCACTTTATCGATCCGGCAATCTTCTATCGGATATTTCACTTTTTTGTCCACTGCATTTCTTGTTACTTTATACAGTACCGCATCACCTTTGTTGCCTTTCGTCAAATCACCTGTAAACTGAACTGCAAAACCGCTGGCATAAGTTCCTGTTCCTTTTATAACAATTTCGGACATATTGAACTCTTCCGAATGAGTAATGGAACCCACTGCCGAAGTAGAGACAGACTGATAAGAAGATGAACCTGCTATTAAGTAACGATATGATGGATTCTCCAGATATAGGTCGTCGATATAGACTATATTGATGCTGATTGACTCTCCTTCCTGGTCTTTGATTGTTACCGTCTTGTTGAAACGATATCTTTTAAGACCTTCGATGATAACATCTGTTCCATTTTCCGCTATCGTGCATTTCAGATAAGTGGCAGAACCATTATTTGTGCAGGTATAGCCTCCGTTACCGTCCAGAATCTTGATTGTCAAAGGTTCACCGACTGTCAAATAAGCAATTTCTTCACTATTGTCAACTACAAGTTTCTTTATTACTTTTACTGAAAATTCTGCACTCTTGTTCAGTCTGTCGGTCACTGTAACTGTTGCATTGCCTGGTGCCAGAGATTCTATCTGTATATGTCCTTCTTCATCTACTGTAGCTTTCACGACAGATTCTTTGTCAACTGTTACTTTGTAGCCTCTGTTTCCTGTATAAACATTGACTGTCTTGTTTTCACCCGGATACATTGTTGTAGCCGAATTGGACAAAACCAGTTCACTTAACTGATCGACGATGACTTTGACATTGGTACTCATTTTAGCCCAGTCGGTAATAGATAAGTCGGTACTACCGGCCTTCAGAGCTGTTACTTTAATTTTGTTACCTTCGGCAATGGCGGTTGCTACATCTTCATTGGAACTTGTAATTTTATAATTGCCGTTGCCTTGAACTATTTGAATGATTCCTTCCGGGGTCTCATCCAAATTAATGATCAACTCCTGCGTATTCGGCACTAAGTCGTGATAGGATGGATCATCGTCATTACAGCCGGAGAAAACAGTAGCGGCTGCAAGCAGGAATCCTGCCAAATATAATAGATTTCTTTTCATGATATTCATTGTTTATTTAGACTATTTATTCAGCTTCAATATCTTTCATTTTACCAGTGATGGTTACTACACTAAACTTAGGGACTGTAATGGAGCGCAATCCGCTGAGAGATGGATTTACTTTTTTGCGTTGCCACTTAACTCCTTCATCTGATGTATACGAGATCATGGTCTGAAACTCTTTTCCTTCAATTTCCAGTTTGGTTTCGAAGGCCTTGCTTGTAGAATTGTTTACCAATACGATCGTATAATTGTCGTCCTTGATGTAAGCTGTCATCAACAGTTCTTTCGGGAATGCTTCTTCGTCACCTTCGGGAGCAACAGTCTTGATATCCACACGTCGGCTTCCTTCCGGGATAAACTTAGTAAATTGTCCGTAACTGTAGTAGCGGGACGCTCTTTCATAATTGGTTCCAGGAAGTGCTTCTTCCAGTCTGATCAACGCTTCATTATTCGTACAAGGACGTGCACCTGCCCACCAGATAAATGCGTTCAGGTTGGAAACTGCCAGATAATTATGGAAAGTAGTAGCCCATTGCATCGCGTTTTTCCAGGATGGATCGTATGTGTCTGTAGAACTGGTTTCCGTATTCCATAAATGAATATTATTTTCAGCGCAGAGTGGTGATTGTACAAACTCAGTGTTGCCAATTAATGTGTATCCGTGAGCTGCTGCAATAATGTTGGAGTTAACCAGATCGGGACAGGCTTTCAAGCCATTTTCAAGAAAAGTGACTCCTGCTTTCCACCACGAGTGCTCTCCAAAGATAATCTTCATGTCTTGATAACCTGCTTTATCTAAAGCCGGGCGAAGATTCTTCTGGCAGAAGTTAGCCAGATTGGTATAACTCCAGCTACAACCGTTCCATCCCGTTCCACTGCTGTTAGGCTCATTAGATGGTGATATTGCATATATCTCAATGCCGAACTTTTCAGTGTATGCTTTGATGAAGTCAATCAGATAGTTAGCATATGCGTCTTCCGCACCGGACGCCAGGCTACCGCCTGAGGGCTTTCCGTTAGATTTCATAGTTCCGGGAGGACTCCAGGTAGAGAATATAAATTTCACATCTTTATATTTTTTCTGCAGGATATCTACCAGCCACATTTGACCTAATTGTACTTGTTCGCCACATCCGGAACCGTTAAAGTCTCTCCAGTAATCATTGATCATAGAGGGATCGTTGGCTGCAAGATTGAAGGTACGGTTCATTCCGAAGTCAATGACGTTTGTGGTAGGGTTCTGATAGTGTGGAAATACCTCACCTCTGAAAATATTCAGCTTCAAGCCATTTTCTCCGAAAAGATCATTGACTACATCTTCGCGCATCATGTTGTTCCATATACGATGTGACCACTCTGCAAAGGCACATCCGAAGCCATCGATTATCTGATGTTCGTGCCCTTCTCCGAACTGTACTTTGATGACAGCTTCTGTGGTGGGTTCGGCTGAGAATCCGTCATCCTCGTCTGTTTCTTCTACCGGGTCCGGAATGTAGACGTCACTGTGACTCAGACTTCCATCGTCACAAGAGTATCCAATGAATAGAAAGAGGGATACGAATAATAATGAATATATCTTTTTCATGTTGTTTCTTTATTAAGTTAATCTTGCTAGGTTTTTTATTTCCATAAACCGGTTTGTTCCATGGCAGTATTATTGTTTAGTTCACTTGTCGGTATAGGATAATAAAGGTGTTTTTCCTGGAAGTTTTCCGCACCTTGTTTTCCATTCGCCTTGAAGATCAACTGAATTTCGCTGGGCGAATACCAACGTTTCAAATCGTCAAAACGATGTCCTTCCGCAAAGAACTCCAATAAGCATTGGTGTTCTATTTCATTCATTAATTCAGCTTGTGCAAAAGTCTTTTCCGTAAGTCCTGCTCTTTGGCGGATTTGCTTTAAAGCATAGTTGGCACCATCCGGATCATTGGTTTTGGCGCATGCTTCAGCATAAAGCAACAGTACCTCGGCAAAGCGCATTACGCGCAAATTGCTGGACCTTCCTTCTTTGTTGCCCATGTTGTCCGGTGCCTTGTCATCCACATAATATGCAGTATTTTTCTTTATCAGGAACTTACCTGCTGTCCCATTGACGTTGAAACTTGGTGCTCCGCCTGCCATTTTTCCTTCATTGCCTTCCCAAAGATCATCCATGGAGTAATTATTTCCATACCATTTCTCGTTAGGAACTTTATCTCCATAGTTGGCAGCATCAAAAAAGAGGCTGGCATACATACGTTTGTCAAACTTGGTATCTGCATCACTCGGACGTGTTTCTTTTGTAAACTCTCCTACGATCAGGGAGTTCGGCATTAATTTAGCCCATCCGCCGGATTTTACCGGACCGATAAACTGAGGAATATAGCAACCTAAACAGATACCGCTTTCATTGCTCCAGGAGTAGTCTCCGTCCGGACTGTATGCCAGTTCAAATACGGATTCTTTATTGAACTCTTCTTCATTTGTGAAATTCTTTTCGAAGTTGTCCATCAATTCGTAAGAATAAGGAGCTTTCAGTAATGTACCTAATAGCTGTTTGGCTTCCGGATATTTGTGTTGGGTGGCATATACCTTGCCCAGCATTGCAATAGCTGCACCTTTAGTTATGCGTTCTTTGGCAGTAGAGCGTTCTACTGGCAGGTTGCATTTGATGGCGTTATCCAGATCTTCTTCTACTTGTGCCCATAATGCAGCTTCTGTAGCAGCGGCTTTATTGGTTTCATCTTCGTTGGATGGAATCAGTCTCAAAGGCACTTCTTTGTAATTGTTGACTAACAGGAAGTATTGATAGCCACGCAGAAAGAGTGCTTCGCCTTTGATCATCGAGCGGTCTTCTTCAGTAATACCTGATGCAGGTATCTGATCAATATACCGCAGTACGATGTTGGCACGCTGGATGCCTGAATAAAGCGCTCCGTAAGGATCATTTCCGGTAGAGGGCGAGTTCAGGAAGTTTGCAATATTCCACATCGGAACTTCTTCTCCTTTGATTGTGTAGATATCGTCACCACGACCGTTTAAGTTTAGCCAGCCGTCAAATGCGCCGAAGTATCCGTACATGGCTCCTTTTATCGGAGAATAGGCGGCTGCCAAAGCACTTTCTGCATCTGCTTTATCTTTCCAGAAGTTGCTTTCCGTGAAGTAATTGGGGTCCGACAGATTCAAAAAGCTGGATTCGTTGCACGATGTCAGCGCTCCGGAAAAAAGAGCTGCCATGCACATATATGATAACCAATTTCTTTTCATGTTCATAAACTGTTTAATGTTTAATATTAATTTAAGGTATTACAGGTTGACTTGTATTCCGAAAGAAATAGTACGGGGCAATGGATAGCGTCCCTGGTCGATACCTCTTGAGAATACATTGTAAGCAACACCTGCGACAGAACTTTCACCCAGGTCGGGGGTATAGCCGGAATATTTGGTCAATGTGAACAGGTTCTCCATTGAAGTGTATATTCTTACGTTTTCAAGTTTGATTTTCTTTGTCAGAACTTTGGGTAATGTATAGCCAATGTCCAATGTTTTCAAACGTATGTACGAGCCGTCTTCCAGCCATCTGTCGGTGTATGCCCATTTGTTGTCTGCACCGTCAGTCTTAGAGAAACGAGGAATATCAGTGTTCTGATTGTCCGGTCTCCATGAATTGGCCAATACGGTACTCATGTTTCCGTTGAAGTTTCCTGATTCCAGGCGATAACGGGGATAATTATATATCTTGTTGCCTACCATTCCGTCAAAGAAAAGGTTAAAGTCGAAGTTGTTCCATTCGCCGCCGAGTCTTATGCCAAAAGTGAAATCGGGGAACGGACTTCCTACGTCATGCTGGTCATCTGTGTTTATTTTGCCGTCACCGTTCCAGTCTTTGTAGCGGACATCACCAACTTGTGCAGCGGGCTGGATGAGTTCACCGTCTTTGTTTTTATAATTAGCGATCTCTTCTGCCGAGCGGAATAATCCGTCTGTTTCGATCAGGTTGAAATATGACATCGGATGCCCTTCTGCAAACATATTGATACCGCGACCACCGGCACCGTGTGCGCTGTATCCGGAGATCATCAGGTTTTGTCCGCCTAATGTTATTTTGGTCACTTCATTCTTGTCGGCTGCGATATTGGCACCGATGTAATAGTTGAACTTTTCCTTGATGGCACCGCGATAGTTGACCGCAAGTTCGAATCCTTTGTTCCGTACTTGTCCCGCATTCTGAATAGAGTTTCCGCTGATACCGGTAGATGCGGTAGAAGGAATAGGTAATAGCACATCATTTGTATTCTTAACGTAAGCATCAGCAGTAAGCGTCAATCGTCCGTTTAGCAGACTGACATCTAAACCGATGTTATAGGTCTCCGTATTTTCCCATGTTAAATTGGCGGGTGAGATTGCCTGCACATATGGCATAGAACCAAACCAAGGCGAATTATTCATCACATAGTTCATGCCGTCCGATACTACACTTTGTGTCGGATAGTAGCTGGTCATCTCCTGATTACCGAGTTTACCATAACTAAAACGCAGTTTCAACTGATCGAATACATTCTCTAAAGGTTTAAAGAATTTTTCGCGGTTGATGTTCCATCCAATAGAAGCAGAAGGGAATGCACCATATTGATGTCCACTTCTGAAACGTGAAGAACCGTCACGGCGAATAGATGCCGAGAATAAATAACGGTCGTCAAAGGAATACATGACACGTCCGAACAGAGATACCAATGCAAGTTCATTCAGCGAACTGGATGCTTTCAGGTTGGAAGGATCTACATTGCCCGGCATTGTTTCAATGAACTGGGGCATATCTCCATTTTTACCATAAAGGCTGTAACTTTTGTCTTTCTGGGCAGAGTATCCGGCAAGGAGTGACAAATTGTGTTTGCCGAATGTACGGTCATAATTCAGGGTGTTTTCTAATACCCATGATTCCCATGTTGACGATTTTTCTTCAAGGTCGGGCTTGTCGTTTTTACCGAATGTTCCTAAATCGTATACATCCTTGTAATAACGCCACTTAGTATGCTCTTTTCTGATACCTACATTGAGTTTGTACTTTAGTCCTTTGATGATTTCAGCCTGTAAATAGGCATTGAGGAAAATCTTGGTTGTTTCTGTCCGTTCGTCGTTGACTGTCATTTCAGCCAATGGATTCGGTAAATTGATGTCATTGGAAGTACCCCAGCCCCCTGCGTTTGTAGGATCGTATACCGGTACTACTGACGGGAACTGAAAGATATCGAACATGGTATCCTGATGAATGTATCCACTACCTTTTGTCAGATTTACAATCATAGATTCACCTATTGTCAAGCGATTGTCGAAGAAAGAATAATCGCTTTTCAAACGGATATTGTAAGATTCATGATCAGTGTTGCGCAGTATACCTTCTTTATTAAGGTAGCTGACAGATGAACTGTAAGAACCGCTTTTGGAACCGCCGCTGATGGTAGCATTGGCTTTATAAGTCATGGCTGTGCGCAACATCACGTCTTGCCAGTCTGTTCCTTCACCAATGAAAGGGGTAGCTCCGTTTTCTGCACCATAACCGTCGCCTGCTAATTTGTAGTAGCGTGCGAAGCGGCTGTATTCTTCTCCATTAAAAACTTTCAGTGTTTTGGGAGTCTGGCTGATTCCTGTGAAGAAATTGACATCTAATTTAGTCGGCATGTCTTTACGACCGCTTTTAGTGGTAATCAGTACAACACCACCTGCTGCACGTGAACCGTAGATTGCTGCCGCAGCAGCATCTTTTAAAACTTCGATAGAGGAAATATCGTTAGGATCGACCATACTGATATCTCCAAATGCTCCGTCTACTACATAAAGTGGATTGTTGTTGGATAAAGAGCTGATACCACGTACATTGATCGTCATACTTCCATTGGGATCACCACTGGAACTGGCTACTGATACTCCGGGTATTTTCCCTTGTAGGGCTGTGGCTGCGTTAGAAGCAACCTGACCGTTAAGTTCTTTTGCACTAACCGAACCTACAGCCCCCGAAAGATGACTCTTCTTCACTGTACCATAACCAATCACTACTACTTGTTCCAGAGCGATATTATCTTCTTCCATAGATACATTGATTGGAGTTCCGGACGTGACAGCTCTTTCTATTTGTTTCATACCTATTGTTGAGAATATCAGTATATTCCCTTTATTCGCTTTGATGGAGTATTTACCATCCATGTCTGTTACTGTGCCGGTGTCTTTACCTTTCACTCTGACTGTGACTCCTGGTAAGGGTTCATTTGTTGTAGCTTCTGTTACCATTCCTTTTATTTCAATATCCTGGGCTGCCAGTGGAATGCTAGTCAGGCAAAGAAAAAAGAATAGTAGAAAATAAATTTTTCTTCTCATAATTTATTGTATTAGATTATAAACTCTATTCAATTGTTGATTGATCCATGGAAACTTCAACCAATAACTGATGATGCAAAAGTAGGCGATAATGCTCCGTCAGACAAGTAGTATTTTATCATTTACTAATACAATTCTATCGTATTGTATTTTAATTTGAATAAACAAAAGATAAGATGTCCTATCAGAGTGTTTGAATGCTGCTTTAATCAGTTGGATTGCTTATTAAGAATGTCAAAAGAGTACATTTTATGATTGAAGTTATATTATGTTGTGTTACCGGGGGACAAAGGTATAAGGATATGTATGTTGATGCAAGTATTATTCGGTAATTAACAGCTGTGGAGGTGTGATTTCTATTACTTATAGGAAATAAAACTATTATGACTGCTCATTTTGTTACTTATAAGAAATAGTATTTATAATCTCCTATCTTATGAGCGTGGATAGATAAATAAAAAAGGAGAAGCCAGTTATTTTAGCTTCTCCTTTTCCCTTCTTGTTAATCATCCTGAATGATTATTTGAAAACAATCTCCATGGGTCTACCTATCCAAACTTGTGGTTGTTCTAAATGAAAGATGCGGGCGATGGTGGACGCCACATCGTATTGCATCATGCTTACATCGTCAAACCGGAGTCCTTTTTTAATATTCTTGCCGGATATGATGAAAGCAGTTTCCATTTCTTGCATGGTTTTTCCGCCATGACCTTTATCGATACCTCCGTGATCGGAAGTTAATATGAAAATGGTATCATCCAGCATTCCTGCGTCTTTTACCGCCTGAACGATTTGGCCGACATACACATCCAGTTCTTTAAGTTTCTCGTAATATTCCGGTGTGTCGTGTCCGGCAGTGTGTCCGGTGTGGTCGGGGCCGTCATAGCAGATGGCAACAAGAGCGGGGTGTTTCTCCTTTATATAAGAAGAAGCCATATTGCCCAGTTCTTTCGGAGTCTTGTTGCAGTCGGCAACATGATAGTGATAACTTAAAGACAGCGTATCTACTAAATATTTAATTCCTTCCCATTCATACAGGCAGCCGATTTCCGCTTCCGGGCGGGCATCGCGCAGTAATTGAAAAACAGTAGGGAAGATACCATTCTTATTTAATACGCGTGAGGGAAGTTCCGGTGTTTTAGATCCCCATTCGGTGTATCCGTGAAGTTCCGGTCCGGCTCCCATAAACATGGATGCCCAGTTGATGGCGCTGGAAGAGGGGAGGGCAGAACGCTTTTTCAGTGTGTAAGCTCCGTCCTCCATCAGTTTCTTTACGTTCGGCATATCTGCTTTGGGAAGGCTGTAGGCTCCCCAACCGTCCAAACCGATGAAAACAACATGTTTAGCTTTATCTTTTCCTTTGGCATGGCAGGAGAAAGTGAAACTGAAGAGGAGTGCGAATGTAGCAAGTAGTGTTAAAAAGGTTTGTTTATTCATGATATTGTTATTTATAGGGTTAATGTTTTATTCATTATCTAATCAAAGGCCATAACTAATGATGAGCAAAGGTAGGATTATTTTAAGGGGGAGACAAATATAATATTAGCAGATACTAATACTTTTATGGTATTTCTTTTGAAACTCTGTCTTTTGCTTGGCATTGTTTTCTTCATTGTCAAATTATGTCGTTTGTCTTTTTGTATATAATATTGATCGTTTTAATAACTGTTCTGTTCAATTATGAATATCCTTTCAGCTTGGCTGCAATAATATCCTTACAGTTTTATAATAAACCGTTTGAGCGTTTTTAATAAATAGTTGAGAGGTTTATTATAAACGGTATCCAAGTTTATTAAAAACTATTTTTGGGAAATTTCTGAGTAACCTTGGAATTATATAAACAAAAAGGGAGAAAATCAGTGCTGATTTTCTCCCTTCCAATTCCTTTATAGATGGAAACAGATGCCTTATTGGATGCTATTATGTCTTATATTTTATACGTTTCATATTGTTTTTCTTCTTTTTACTACCTTCAAAGAAACAAAATAAAAAAGGAAAAGTCAAGAGCTGGCTGTGATAAAACAGTTTCCGATGTGAATGGACAATAGTTTCCAGTACGACTGGAAACTATTATAAGACGCTGATTCTCACTTATTCTTTATGATAAGAATGATCTTTCGGAAACTCTTCTCCTTCCCATGCTTTTTTCGAAGTCCAGGATTGTGAAGCATCCGTCCAGAAGGGATCATCGGCAGACAGACCTAGCGGGAGAAAAGCAAGCGATGCCATATACAAGCTGCCGTTATTAGTGTAATAATCCGAAATACCGGGCTGGGAACCGTTGAATCCTAGTGTCAGAAAACCTGCCGCATTGAAGTTGCGACCGTCTCCGAACATACGTTGGATGACAGCCGTCATGGCTGCGCGTACCTGTCCGTTTGATAATTCTTCGGGAAGCCAGTTGCGCCACGCAAGCAGCGCTAATGTCTGCAAAGAGCCGGTACGGTAAGTGATAGAACGTCCGAAAACAGGTAGCGTACCTTCCGGAGAGATGAGGCGTTCGAGGATTACTCCGAATCGTTGGGCACGTCTGATCGCTTCATGGAAGTTGCAGCCGGGCATATTTCCTATTTTCTCACGTTTACCGGCTTCGGTGATTACCTCCAGTGCTTCTATATACATAGGATGTATGACGAAGCTATTGTAATAGTCGAATGCGAAACGAGGTCCGTCCGAATACCAGCCGTCACCTACGTACCATTCTTCTATCTTGCGCAGAGAGGAACTGATGCGGTAAGTGTCACTGGGCGCACCTGCTTTCCGAAGGAAGGACTCTACGGTGGCGCTGAACAACAGCCAGTTGCTATAAGAAGGATCAACTCGTCTGAGATCAGTAAATTCGGCGATATACCGCTGCTTGGTGATACTGTCCAATGGCATCCATAAGGCATCATAACTTCTCAGGAAACTTTCTGCCAGGAAGGCGGCATCCACCAAGGTCTGATTCTCCTGACGCCATAACAGATAATCGGGGGAAGCGGGATCTACCGCGTTAGCATAGCTTTTCAATGCCCATTCCCGCAGTTGTTTGCGTTGGAGTCCTTCCGGAGTTTCATCGTCGGGCAATGACAGCCACGGTGCCAGTCCCGCCATTAGGCGACCGAAGCATTCCATATAAGTGACGTTCTGATTGCGCCCGTCCCATGTAGGACTTAATTCTACGAGCATATTCTGTTTCAGCAGACCTTCGCTCATGTTGCTTAATACAGGAGCAGCCATCCGGTACATTACGTCGCACCAGATTTCTCTGTCACTTTTCTCTGTTTTCTTTTTGGCACTGATACTTTCTGTCGGGATCAGCAGAATCATTAATAGTAAGATCCAATGAAGTCTTTTCATGTATTGCCTTATTTTTAAGATTAAATCTACGGCTATGGAGACATAGCTGAAGTATATGGCAAAGGTAGAATTATTCCGACAGCAGGGCAAATACAATCTTAGCATTAACTAATACTTTTGCGTTATTTATCCGATACTGATACTTTCTTATACAAAATGACCGGTAAATAATGCTTGTCACCGGATTTGTTATACATTTGTCCGGTAAACAAAATTATTACTATGAAAAGGAATTGGATAGGTAGTAGCATGATAGTTGCACTCTTTGCTTTATTGGCAAGCGGATGCGGTCATAGTCAACGGACGCTGGAGTTTCGCGGAATCTGTGTAGATGATCCGCAGGGAGAAAATGGATTATATAACCCGGGCAGGGGATTCCGGCTGGAAACTGCGGTGGATGTGCTGCATGAAAAAGACACTCCTACCAAAGAACTGAATGAATTGTCTGCTAAATATGTAGCAGATAGTGTTTCACTCTCACAGAGCTACTTTTATCTGACTTATTTAATAGGTAAAGAGCTGTCTGAAGAAAACTTCCGGACCATGCAGGCATATTTTGATGAACTGCAAAAGCAAGGAAAAAAGGCCGTATTGCGTTTTGCCTACGAACGCGACTTTATGGGACGGTCGCCTGTCGGTCCTACCGGCGAACAGATACTGGCGCACTTGGATCAGTTGAAACCTTTCCTGGAGAAAAACAAAGACCTGATTCTGGTCGTACAAGCCGGAATGATTGGCGCGTGGGGCGAATGGCACAGTTCGGTTCAGGGACTGGAAAATTCGGAAGAGACAAAGGCTGCCGTATTGGAAAAACTGCTTTCTGTGGTTCCTGCCGAGAGAAATGTACAAGTAAGGCTTCCGGAATTTAAGAATCTGCTGAAAGATAAACCGGAACTTTATAAGAGACTTTCTTTCCATGATGATTTCATTGTCATACGCCCCGACAGATGGGATGCCGATATGCACGAAGGGACACCGAAGTTTGATCAGATAGTGGAGGAATCTCCTTACCTCGTAGTAGACGGCGAACTGCCCTGGGGATTCTGGAGCGTGGGCGCTGATCCGGACAGTCCTTCTGCCGGATGGATTATTGACGGTATGCAGGCGGCGAGACGTTTATTCCTCCAACATTATACTTCACTAAGCATCATACATAATTATAAGGAGCAACATCCCAACAACCGGTTCGACGAGAATAATCCGCCCGAATACTCCATGGTGGTCTGGAAGAAAACGATGATAACGGAAGACTCCCTTCTCCAGCATCATATGCCGGTGTCCGACAGCTACTTCCGGAAGAAAGACGGAACGACGGTAAAACGCAATATGTTCGATTATATACGTGATCATCTGGGTTACCGGATTGAGCTGCAATCACTTCAGTTTCCTTCCAAATTAGTGAGTGGAAAGGAGAATGTATTGAAATTGAGTTTGAAGAATAGAGGTTTTGCTACCGTATTTGGTGAACATCCTGTTTATTTCGTATTGATTGATGATACAGGAGAGGTTACGGAATTTCTGACCGATGCCAATCCAAAGAGCTGGCAACCGTTCGAACCAAAGGATTCTACCTATACTTCGCTGACGCATACAGTGGATGTATCTCTTGAACTTCCCGCCTCGGTGACATCTGGAACTTATAAGTTAGGTCTGTGGATACCGGACGGATCGGACAGACTCAGGTATAATCCTCGTTATGCCATCCATTGTGCCAATGGGGATACGGACTGGTGGATTTCTAAGGATGGAAAGTATGGTGTGAATGTATTGACTGCGGTTGAAGTGGAATAAATGATTTGTTTCTATGATAAAAGTGAAAGGCTTCGGGTATGATTACCGGAAGCCTTTTATTGTTGGGTATGGATTACTTTATTAGGAATTATAAATCAGTACCACCGTATACGCTACATAGCAAAGTATCATAATGCTTCCTTCTATCCGTGTAATGGTCCGCTTGGCAAAGAACAGCCCGAACAGCCAGAGCAGAATGCTGGAACCTACCAGTGTGAACAGGTCGAAGTTTGTAATTCCGCTAAGATGGAGGGGAGTGATACTGGCGCTGCATCCCAATACAAAAAAGATATTGAAAAGATTACTGCCGATTACATTTCCGATAGCCATTTCCGGATTCTTTTTTAGTGCGGCTACGATGGAAGTGGCAAGCTCCGGCAGGGAAGTTCCTCCGGCTACCAGCGTTAATCCGATAATGGATTCGCTGACTCCCATGCTGCGGGCGATCCCTGTAGCTCCGTTGACGAACAGCTGACCTCCATAGATGAGTGCCGCCAGTCCGCCAATGATATAGAGAATGGATTTCCACCATGAAAGTAGCTTGATCTCTTCTTCCGGTGCCGTGTGTTCCGGTGCTGCCGGTTCCGGTGCAGCGGAAGATTTTGGGAAAGCGATGGCAAATGTATACCCCATGAAGATGGCGAAGAAGCAGAGTAAAAGCAGACCATCTACTCTGTTCAGTATATTTTCTGTGGCATTATCGAGGAATATGTCATTGGCGCATATCAGCAATACCACAGAAGAAAGGATACAGAGCGGTATCTCTTTTCGTAAAGTGTTCCGGGTGATGACAATCGGAGCGAACAGTGCCGTACATCCCACGATCATCAGTGTATTGAATATGTTACTTCCTACTACATTACCTATGGCAATGTCCGCGCTTCCTTTCAGGGCTGAAGCGACACTCACCGTCAGTTCCGGAGCGGACGTGCCGAAAGCGACAATGGTCAGTCCGATAACGATGGAAGGTATGCGGAAACGTTTGGCTACGGAAGCGGCACCGTCTGTCAGTCCGTTAGCTCCTAGTAAAATGAGAATCAATCCTCCGATAAGTAATAGTATATTCATAATCTGCATTATTTTCGGCATAGTCATCCTCTGCCGGATATTCGGTGCAAAGATATGTTTTTCTTCTTACTCTTTAAACAGGAGAGATTGAACTTTACCGGAAGAATCCGGTTTTAATTTAGTTTTTTATTTGCCCCCTCTTGGAAATCAAGAGGAGGGGACGGGCAAATAGTTGATTAAGGCAGTGGCATTTATCTATTCGGACAGGTGAATCCGAACCGCTTGTCCGTTTCTTACGGTCTGTTTATATAGCTGCTTCTGGTTTTCGGAAACTTTGATTTCAATCTTATCCTGTTTGATTCGTTTCACTTCGATATCGAATGCTGTTCCGAAGGCACATACATTTCGCAGGTTCATCGTGTTCCAGTCCTGGGGCAGATGAGGCGTCAATGTAAACGAATGGAGTCCGGTAGGGCGAATGCCGAACAGTCCTTCGGTGATGATACGTCCATATAGTCCGCTTTCTGCCGATAGATGGCGCTGATTTCCTTCCGGCCAGGCTTCGATGGCATACGGAACGTGTTCACCCAACAGACGCTGGCCGGAATAAAACTTTAAATATTCGGTCGCTTTGTCCGTTTCCCCGCAGGCGTATACGCCCCGCAGTGCATATAAAGTAGAACGGTCCCAGAATGTTTGGCTTCCCGACTCGGTCAGTAATCCGTCCTGAGTCCATAGGCGGGGTGAAAACAAAGCCTTGATCGTTTCGTCCTTGCGGTCGAAGATGCCCACTGTAAGCGGAATGCAGATCCATGAACGCAGTTTGTCATTCTCCTTATAATATCGGTAAGTGTTGAATCCTTCCACCTCTCCGCCAAAGTAGCGGTCGATATTCTTTCTTAGTTCCTCCGCCTGTTTCTTGTATTGTGTCAGTTGGGTACGGTTTATACCTGTCTCCCTTCCCAGATAACAGGCGGATAAGAGTGCGTCGTAGTATAAGGACGAAGTGCATAGGTTTGCTTTTCCTGCCGGGAAACGTCCTTCCAGCTCGTCGGAGTCGGAGCTTACCACTCCGTCCGCATTTAGTTGCCGTCTGTTATATTCGAGGCACCATTCGATAAGAGGCCAAAGTTGCTTCGCTTCTTCCAGGTCTCCTCGCGCCAGGGCATATCGGGCGGCTCCGTAGGCTACCATTGCAGCGTCGCCGCGATCGCCGGCTCCGCCCCAGACATCCGTACCTTCTGCAATGATCGAACTGGGAAGCTTTTTATACTCCGGATTAATAAAACGGGCAAAATGCATGAACGAACACAAGGCAGACTGATTGCCGGTCTGATAACCAAGGTAGGGAAAGAAAGGATTGACGTACTCAGCCTGATCATTGGCCCAGATCGCTGCATAGTAGGCTTCACCGCCCGGTCCGTGCAATAATCCGCCTTTCGTTTCGTATATACTTTCGGCAGCACGGATTTTGGCAAAGGCGAACATGGTATTGATTGTACGATCCGGTGTTTCCAGTATCAGATTGTTCCATAGACCTGCAATCAATGCTTCGCGTGCTTCCTTTTCCTGGTCGATGTCCATCGCCGGTTCAGCCTCATCGGGCTTGTATCCGGCAAAGAAAGCACTGAAAGCGATTTCTTCACCCGGCTTTAATATCACCGTCTTTCCTCCCTTGGTTTCCGATACCAGCCTGTAACTTCCATATACTCCCTGTTCGGGCAATGTCTGTATGACAGAACGGGACTGAGGGATCTCTACCCGGATGTCGTGGCTGTTGTCATTGCGCAACACATACTTCTCGCAGAAAGCAGGCTTGTCGGTCGAAGGAAATAAGATACGTGTCAGTGCCACTTTTCCTCCGTTTCCATGATAGGTGCTGTTCACCGTGATGCTTCCTTTCAGGGTGATGCTCTCTACTTTTTCGTTCCGCAGACATTGACCGTTGACCGTTATCATTTCAGGTATGTTCCAGGAGAATCTTCTCATAAGAGAGGCGTGTGTATTATTGGGAACGGTGCGCAGCATCGGCCATATCATGCTTCTGTCTAGGGTAAAGGCGCCTTTTTCGTCGACTCCATACCGTATGACGGCGGATATTTTCAGACCACTCATTTCGATATGATCCTGATGGGCATCCTTCTCTCTGAGTTTCCATGTAATGCTTCCATCCGGGTTGATGTTCCAGCGGTTCTCTGCCTGTATCTCAGAGGGGCTCAGGCAGAGGAAGCATAAGAGGATGATATACAAATTCTTTTTCATGGGTATCGTCTGTATAATGGATATTTTCTTAGTGTTTGAAACCGGATAGTATTTTTTTATACTCTTTCTCGCTGATGCGGACCATTGCTCCGTGGCGTGAATCCGGAATCGTCAGATCGGTGCAATCCCACTTCTCGGCGTCCATACGGTCTGCCTGAAAGCGGACATACTCATGCGGATATTTTTCAGAGAAGATCATCCATCCGTTATTGTCCGGTTGAGGCATCAGGATAGGAGCTTCATAATAAGTGTAGGGAGTAGTCACCGGCTGACCGGGATCGGTATACGGTCCGGTCAGGTTTGGGGAATGGGAGATTCTGACTGTTTTGCCTGTCGGTACTCCGTCTTCCGGCCATCTTTCGTCTTTGATGACGGCATAATAAGTACCGTTTATTTTTCGGATGATGGCATCGATTGTCGCCATTTCCCGGTCCGCTTCGGTCTGGAAGTCAAACAAGCGTTCGGGGGTAGTGAAATGCTCAAAGTCCTTCGTCAGTATATAAAAGGTTCTCATGCTAGTCCATTCTTCTTTGCCGGTGGCTCCTGCTTTGCAGGCGTGCCAGGTGATCAGATACTGATCTGAATCCTTGTCATAGAAGAGTTTGGGGGCACCAAACCAGGCGCGTTCGGTAAAGTAGCCTTCGATATGGATGAAGGGTTCGGCGGATAACTCCTTTTCCTGTTTCCATTTTACTAAGTCTCTGGAAGTCCAGAGGACAGGGTTTTGTGTCTTTTCAGAGACGCCGATCATATAGTAGCGTCCGTCTCTGCCTTTCATGATGTCGGGATGTCCCCTGTAGTCCGGAACCACCCGTTCGTTGTTGTTCAGCTTGGTCCAGTTTTTGGCATCCCTGCTGATGTAGTAATATAGACGTCCGTAATCCTCATGTCTCATGTGTGCGAAAAGATACCCTCCGTTTCCGGCTTTGACGCTGGGGCTGGTTAATACAAAACACACAAATAAGAGTTTCAGTAGTAAATGTTTTCTCATGATAATAATAAGTTGATTAGTTAGTAGCTTTTGATAAATCTTCACTCCATCCGGGACGTGAATAAGTTTGTTGCAGGTCTTTTCCGTAAGACTTTGCCTGTTCTACAAAATAGTTGGGCAGCGGTACATACTGGTGTGTAGGTGATACGCCTTTTACTTTCCGGCATAGCTGGGCATACTTGTTGAACCGGATCAGATCGATTTTCCTCTGTCCTTCGTACAGGAACTCTTTCGCCCTTTCCTCCAGAATCGCATCGAGGAAGGCTTCTTTAGAGCTTGTCTGCCGGGCGGACAGGTTATCCAGTCCCGCTCTGTTCCTCACTTCATTGACGGCACTGACAGCCTCCGCAGAAGGGGCCGCATTGGATTTGCGCACTTCCGCTTCCGCCATCATCAGTAAAACATCCGCCCAGCGTGCCAGTGGGAAATCGTTTCCCTGAAAGACCGTGTTTGTCTCTATCGGGAATTTATTGATAATGTATCCGTCCCATCTGACTCCCAGGTCTTCTTTGGTTCTTTTCGTGGTCACTCCTCCCGTGCCGTTATCTACCCAATACTCATTTAAAATGACGGCTCTTCGTTTGTCTCTGGAGTCGTAACTGTCATACAGCTTGGGAGATACATTGTAGAATTGTGCCCACCCTTTTCCCTGATAGTAGAATGGGGTAGGATGTCCGTCTATATCTACTTTGGAGGCATCATTCGGAGTGGTCAGCATGGACAGCGGGAAGAAGTTGCCGCTGCTGTCTCCTCCGTCGGCAGACGGATCGCAGCTTAAAGCCATGATAATCTCGCAATTAAAGTCGTTTTTGGCTTTGTACATATCCACATACGGATTGTCCCCTTCTTTAAAGAGGCTGTAACGATGGGTAGCCTCCAGCTCCTGATACATTTCCAGTGCTTTCTGATAGTAATGCGGCATATGCTCTCCTTCGTTGAGGCAATGTTTCATCAGGCAGAATCTGGCATAATCCGATGTATAGCGTCCTCTTTCTTCTACTGTTTCCGGGAGATTCTCTATTGCAAATTCAAAGTCGTTGTAAATCCATGACGTCATTTCTTCCAGTGAAGGTCTGACCAGATTATTCAGTGCTTCCTCGTTGGTAACGTCCTCTCCCTGTGTGATGACGGGCAGCGGACCGTAAATATGCATCAGATAATAGATCATCAGACCTCTGCATAAATGAACTTCGCCCAGCAGTTGCTTTTTGCTGATGGTGTGGAAGATGCTTTCATCCGCTTTTTCCAATGTGGAGATAATCTCCGTGAATCTGGTGATCTGTCCCAGTTTGGGTATGTGGTTGATGTTATCTTCGCTCACCCAGGAACGTTCATAGTAAATACAATTGTTGAAGTCGGCCTGTGAGAATTTCAGCCACTCTCCCCAGCCCGTGCCCCAGACAGCCATATTGTCCGAAGGAGACTCAAACATTCTGAGAATGCCGCCTTCCGGTATATAAAAGCCATGTTGTCTCAGTTCTGTACCGATGTAGTAAGTCCACGTTGTGGTGAATGGCAAGTAACACGCCAGGGCATAGTCTTTATATTCCGTCTCTGTCGAAGGGAAGTTGTCGGGATTTAAAGTTCCGAATATCTTGGGATCGAAATTATCCTCACAACTACATAATACTAACAGGCTTGTTGCAATAAACAGTCTTATCAATCTTATTTTTTTCATTTCTGCAAATCTTCTTAGGTTCATTTAAAAAGTAATATTAGCTCCGAGAGAGAAGGTACGTGTCTGAGGATATTCACCTCTGGAACCTCCGCCGGCTCCGCCTCCTCCGGTATATATCTCCGGATCGAATCCTTGAAACTTGGTCAGTATAAAAGGATTCTGGGCATCCACGTACACTTTGATATTCCGTACATATCTTTGCAGAGAACCGAGTAGGTTTCCGGTCAGGTTATAAGCCAGCGTGATATTTCTCATTCTCATGAATGATGCGTTTTCCATATCTGTATTCACCCATGCATTGCCCGGCAATGCTCCCATTTTGCCAATGGCCAGACCGGGACGGCTTCCGTTGGGATTTGTCTGCGAGTTCCAGAGGCGATAGGCAAACTTGTTTGAATTCTCCGGATAGTCGACTGCCAGTGGACCGGCTTGTGCGGCACTGTAGGCGATATTATACTTCTGTATGCCGAACTGCCCGTACATAAAAAAACTGAATTCAAAGTTCTTGTAAGTAAATGTATTGCCGAAGCCGACATAAACAGCCGGAGAATTATCTTTCATGTAGATATCGTTTTCATCTATCTTACCGTCCTTGTTTTTGTCCTCGATAATCGGACAGCCGGGCAGCTGGGCCTCTGCCTGTAATGACTTCTGTGATTCCGGCATATTGGAACGGTCGGTGTTGATGATGTCGGTCACATTGTAATAGTAATAGGCGTTCATCGGCTCATTTTCTCTCTTCTGATAAATCTGGTAGTCATAGTTGGGCAGCCTTTCCTTCCAGAATGAATTTGTTTTGGAGAAAGTAAGCGAGGTGTCCCATGTAAATTCTCCGACGATGTTTTTGGTATCCAGCATCAGTTCCCATCCTCTTCTGTAGTAATGGCCTCCGTTGACCGGTCTGGTTTCGTAGATGGCCAGAGGCGAGGTTGAAGCATATCCCAGCAGGCGGGTAATGTCATTTCTGAAAAAGTCGAAGCTGCCGGAAATGCGGTCGCTCAGCAGATAGAAGTCCAGACCGATATTCTTCATCGTTGTTTTTTGCCAGCTTACATCCGGGTAATTGGCTCCCATAGACACATAAGGGATGTTGATAATACTGTTATCACTGAAATTAACCTTGAAATTGTTGGGTGCATACGATCCGTAGAGAGAACTGCCTAGGTTATCCTGTCCTGTCTTTCCCCAACTTGCTCTGAGCTTCAGCAGGTTAATCCACGAAATGCTCTTCAGAAAGTTCTCATTCGAAATCTTCCAAGCCCCCGATACGGATGGAAACAAGGCATACTTATTCCCCGGAAAAAACTTGTCCGTGCCATCCCGTCGCAGTGTAGCGGTGATCACATACTTGTCCAGTATGTCAAAGCCCGCTTTAAAGAACTGCGATCTCTTTTCATTCTTTGCGGTGTGCGATGTCGGATAAAACTTGCCCTTTGCGGAACTGATGTCGTGTTCGTTGATAGCATCGTGTACATCTTCATAGGAAATGCCGTATCCTTCGTAACTTTCCAGATACTTGCCGATACCTGCCAAGGCATCTATCTGCACGGTATTGAACATATACTTGGAGAACGTCAGCATGGCTTCCAGCGTCTGTGTCAGCCTTCTTTCCGATTGTATATTCCCTCTTGACTTGTACATTCTGGAGAAATAAACATCCGAAGGTATAAAGATCGAACGTCTCATGCTTTCCTGATTCATTCCGTATACTCCTTTGACGGAAAGAATATCCTTGTACAGTTTCAGATGGGCGGTGAAGTTCAGATTATATCCGTTTTCTTTCGTCTTGTCGGCGATGTCCTCCATTGCTTTGGGATTGGGAATGCTCCGAAAGATGGTATAGGTGCCGTCATCCTGTGTCAGAGGCAGGTAAGGCGGATATAAAAGGGCTGAAGTCAGCGCACTACCCGCTACATCTCCCCGGTTGCCTGTATCGGTGCCTACCATACAGTTGCTGTAGGTATTTTGATTGGCATTGAAAGCGGAGGTGAAGTTCAGAAAAGGAAAAAGCTCGACTCCGATGTTTCCGCGAAAGGTATATTTGGTCATGCCGGAATTGAGCACGGTTCCTTCCTGATCCAGATAGCTTCCTCCCAGATAATATCTGATCTTGGAGGTTCCTCCGCTGATTGTCAGATTATGCTTGGTGATGTAGCCGCTTTTCAGCACGTAGTCTTTCCAGTTGGTGTCGAGTGCGTTCAGACGATCTGTTTCTGAGAATAGCGGACTCCATTTTCCGTCATATGGGGCCGGGCCATAGGGGTATTGTTTCTTGTTGTACAAGTAGTTCTCTTTGTTGAATACATTGGCAAGTTCCATGTATTGCTGTGAGTTGAGTGCATCCAGATACGGGTAGTTTCTTACAAAAGAGTAACTGCCGTCATAGCTGATGCTGGGAGCGCCTTCTTTCCCTTTCTTGGTGGTGATTAAAATGACTCCGTTGGCTGCGCCGATACCATAGATGGCGGCTGAGGCATCTTTCAGTATTTCTACGGACTCGATATCGGCAGGATTCAGGCCGGCGAGTCCGCCGCGGTTGACATTGCTCGGCAGACCTGTTTCTCCGCCATTCGTGCTGATGGCGTCGCCCGGCATCACGATGCCGTCTACTACATAGATCGGGTTTTCTCCGCCGCGAATGGATATATTTACCTTGCCGTCCGGCTGGGTACTGTTGACCACTGCCTGTAATCCGGCGGCACGGCCCATCAATAACTGGCTGATATTACTCGTTGCCGCTTGTGGAATCTTTTCCGGTTTCACTTGGGCAATGGCAGTCGTCAGATTCTTTCTGGATACGGCACCATATCCTACCACCACTACTTCGTCGATCACTTTCGTGTCCTCCGACATCCATATCTCCAATAGGCTGTTCGCCTTTACCGGAACCAGTTGTGTGACATAGCCCATATAAGAAACGCAAAGCCTCGAATGCTCCGGAGCCTCAATTTCGAAACGGCCGTCGATATCGCTGATAGCACCGGTCTTTTCTCCTTCCACCGTAATGCTTGCCCCGATAATCGGTTCACGGGTTTTACTGTCCATGACGATGCCTTTTGACTTTTCCGGTGCCTTTTTCGTTTCCTTCTTTCTGGCATTCAGGATGATTTGCTTTCCCTTGATGTGATACTGGATGTCCGTGCCCTTCAGAAGTATGTTTAATACTGCTTCTATCGGCTGGTTCCTGACGTGAATCGAACGTTTCTGCCGGACATCGATCACCTGCGTGCTATACTGAAAAGAATAGCTGGTCTTCTTTTCTATTTTATTCAGAATCTCATTCAGAGGCGTATCAGATACGCTGAGTGTCAAGGTGCTGTTGTTCTGTGCTGAGACGGGATTCGGAGATAAAACAGCCATCAGAAAACTTAATAGTAAGAATGTAATTCTCTTCATAATCAGAATTGTTTTTTTAGTATTGATACAGGAATGCACTTAAGTGATTTGTATATAAGACTGCTCAGAAAGAAAATACCACATGGGAAAACGAAAAAAAACAGGTGGTGGAGAGAAAAAAGAGAATGCGGAGAGAACAAAGCGTATACGTGGTCTTTGTCCTCTCCGCAGCGTTTTATATCAGAAACGTCTAATTCTTATATACTTCTATCGTACGGACGCTTACACTGTCATTCCCTTCTTGTTTTGTTTCTGTTGTCCGGAAAGTGATGGGGATGCTCATTCCCATATAATCCAGTATTTCATCCAGTGTCTCACCTTTGAAAGTCGCTCTGTAAGTGAATTGGTTGATCGACGGGTCTTTCAGGATGAAACGTACCCGGTAGACTTGTTCCAGCCTGTCGAATATTGTTTTGAGTGGATCGTCCCTGAATGCGAGGATACCGTCTTTCCAGGAGATATATTGGTACGTATCGATATCCGTGACCTCCATGCTTTTCGATGCTTTCTGATAATTCAGCTGTTGTCCCGGTAATAGATGCCGGATGTTATTCTCATGAGACACATTGACCTTTCCGGTCACCAACGTGATAACTTCCTCTTTCGCTTTGGCGAAGCTGCATACATTGAAAGCGGTTCCGGTAGCTGTTACCTTCAGGTTTCCCGTACTGACGATGAAAGGATGCTCCTTGTCCGCATGCACCTCAAAGTAGGCTTCTCCGGACATTTCCACTTCCCGGATGTTGCTGGTGAAAGCGGTCGGATATTTCAGCGTACTTCCTGCGTTCAGCCAAACCTTCGAGCTGTCCGGCAGTGTCAGCGTGGATACCGTTCCGTATGGAGCCGTCACTTCGTTGAAGGCGATAAGGGGAGCCTGATAGTCTTTTTTCATCAACAATGCCACTACGGCAATGATTGCCGGCAGCAGGAGAATGGCGGCGATTCTCCGGCAGTAAGTGATCAGTCGTGTTCTCTTCACCGGAGCCTGTGGCGTTGTATGGATTCTGTTCTTTACTTTTGCCAGGGCTTTGCCGGTATCTATCTTTTCTGGATCGACGGCGGGAGTGGTCACTTCCCAGATGTTTCTGATTTCCTGAAAGTAGTTTGCATTCTCTTCCGAGAGGGCAATCCATTCACGGAGTTGCCGGATTTCTTCGGGTGAAGCGGTCTTTTCCAAGTATCTTAGGATGACGTCTGTATCTATATTTATATTTTTGTCAGGCATAGTGCTAATTATCTGTATTATAATGACTGTTCAAGTGTAAATTACCTCATTAAATTTATGATAAAAAGTAATATCAGATCATAAAAACCGCTCAGGTGTTTTCTTAGAAATTCCAGCGACTTACTGATTTTACTTTCCACGGTGCGGACGGATACGTTCAGTTCTTCCGCTATTTCCCGGTATTTCAGGTTTTTGAACCGGTTCATTTCGAAGATGGTCCGCATATCTTCGGGAAGTTTTTTGATGGCTTCCTGCAAATGGTCGTTCAGATCGGAATACAGCAGATAATGTTCTGTATTATAGTCTATCAGGTCTGAGCTTCCCATGACATAGTTCTGATGGGTACGGACTACTTCCCGATGTCTGAGTTCTTCGAAACAACTGTTTTTGACAGCAGTCAGCAGATAGGCTTTCAGAGAACTTTCAATGCTCAGGTTCTCACGGTTTTCCCATAGCCGGAAGAAGATATCCTGCACAATATCTTCACTGCTGTTCTGTTCTTTCAGGAAAACGCAGCTAAAGAGGACAAGGTCTTTATAATACTTGTTGAAAAGAAAATCAAAAGACCGGGAATCACCTTCTTTCAGTCTTTTCAGGTGGATAATATCCTCTAGCATGGACTCTTGTTTGTTTGAGGCTTTATTTTCCATAATGATTCGGTAACATTAATAATGCGTTTGCAGTTCTCCAATCCGGAGAATCAAAATATCAGATCAATAGGCGCTGCAAAGATATAGATTAATTTGAATTTCTTCCTCTCTTTGTTTTTTTTGTTTTTCCCGTGTGGTATTTCCGTTCTGAACAGTCTTATTAACGTTGTTGAGATTTCTAATTTAAATGAATAGATACTATGAATGAGTACGGTAAACTAAAAACTCTTTCCTTATTATTGGTGGCTTTGTTCTGTATACCTTTGGCAGCATCGGGTCAGGGTACGAACATTGCTTATCAGGACGGTCAGGTCCGTTTTACGGTGGTGACCGACGGTACACTCCGGTTGGAGTATGCACCCGACGGGCAGTTTGTTGACGATTTTTCGTTTGTGGCTGTCAACAGGAAGTATCCGGCAGTGGATTATAAGTTGAAGAAGGATGGAAGATGGGTGGAGCTGTCTACCTCAAAGTTCCGGATGAAGTACAAGAAAGGCAGCGGGCGGTTTACTTCGGGTAATCTTTCCATTGTATCTGCCAAAGGTGTGCATCCTTTCCGGTGGACGCCCGGTATGAAACAGAAAGGCAATCTGAAGGGAACCTATCGTACCTTGGATGGCTATGATGGAGACAGGCATATACATACCAATGAGCTTATGCCGCTCGAAGACGGTCTGCTGGCTACCGACGGCTGGACTTTAATCGACGATTCGGATAACTTTTTATTCGATGATGCCGACTGGAACTGGGTAAAACCACGCGAGAAGAAAGGAAGTCAGGACTGGTATTTTATGGCTTACGGACACGATTATAAGTTGGCATTAAGGGACTATACCATGTTTGCCGGCAAGACGCCTCTGCCTCCCCGTTATGCTTTCGGTTATTGGTGGTCGCGCTATTGGAGTTACTCGGACAATGAACTGAGAGAACTGCTGCGTAAATTCCGGATGTATGATATTCCTCTCGATGTGTTGGTGATTGATATGGACTGGCATTATACGGAACCGGGTAAAGGAGGATGGAGCGGATGGACCTGGAACAAACGCCTGTTTCCTGATCCCGGACGTCTTCTTGCTGATCTGAAAAAGGAAGGGGTCAAGCTGACCCTTAATTTGCATCCGGCTGACGGGTTTGCTTTTTATGAGGAACCCTATCGGGCGATAGCCGCCGATATAGGCATGAATCCGGAAGGAAAGGATACGATCCCTTGGGTAACTTCGGATAAGAAGTTGATGAAAGCTGTGTTCAAAAATGCTCTTCATCCGATGGAGAAGGAAGGGGTAGACTTCTGGTGGCTCGACTGGCAGCAGTTTCCGTATGATAAGAAAGTGGACAGTCTGAATAATGTATGGTGGATTAATTATGTCTTTTTCACCGAGATGGAAAGAAACCGTACTACCCGTCCGATGCTCTATCATCGTTGGGGCGGACTGGGAAATCATCGTTACCAGATCGGCTTTTCGGGCGACGCTGTTATTTCCTGGAAATCACTTGATTTCCAGCCTTACTTCAATTCTACAGCTTCCAATGTGCTTTACGGTTATTGGAGCCATGACCTGGGAGGACACTTTGAGGCAGACCGGATTGATCCGGAGATGTTCACACGCTGGATGCAGTTTGGTGCGGTCAGCCCTGTGATGCGTACTCATTCTTCCAAGAGCGGAGTGTTGAACAAAGAACCCTGGGTATTCAGTCCTGTCTACTTTAATACGATTCGTAACACCATTTTGCAACGTTATGAGATGGCGCCTTATGTTTATACAATGGCCCGTAAGACGTATGATGAGGGATTGTCTATCTGTCGTCCGCTATATTACGATTATCCTGAAAGCAAGGAAGCATACGATTACCGGAACCAGTATATGTTTGGCGACCAGATGTTGATTGCACCCGTCACCGCTCCCATGAAAGGTGATTATTCCACTTTGAATGTATGGCTGCCTGCCGGAACCGACTGGTATGAGTGGCATACGGGGACGATGCTGAAAGGTGGTCAGACAGTAACGCGTGCCTTTGCCATTGACGAATATCCTATCTATATCAAGGCTGGTTCGATTCTTCCTTTCTGCGACCGTGTGAAGTCGCTGGCGGATGATGATCTTTCTTATGTGGTCACTGTTTTCCCCGGCGGAGACGGGGCATTCGAACTGTATGAGGATAATGGAAATGATAAAGAGTATGATAGAAAGTATGCCCGTACGTCTTTGCAGTCGAAGCGCGTCGGCAACCGCCTGGAAGTGATGATTGGCAGTCGGAAAGGAGAATATCCGGGCGTACCCGCCGAACGTGGTTTCAGGGTGAAGGTAGTGAGTTCTGCCATTCCTCAGTCGGTAACGGTGAATGGGAAGACGGCGGATTATATATATGATGGAAATTCCTTATCCCTTCTGGTCGATATACCCGTAACGGATGCGAAGTGTGAGAAGCAAGTGGTGATTACCTATCCCGAACAGACGGCAGACCTGAACGGACTTGCCGGAAAGTTCAGGAGACTTCAGAAGAGCATCGTTGCGCTGAAATATAAAGATGCCGATATTGTGCTCAATGAGGAATTGGGTACGATGGAGTCAACCGGGAGGAGTATCGAATATACACCGGAGCGGATGAACCGGCTTGTTACTGATTTTATCCGAAATTATGGCAAGCTGCCGGAAATTCTGAAGCAACATAAGCTGAGTGAAGAAAACGTCCGGTGGTTTTTGGAGTCTGTACATTGGGAGGATTAGTCCAATGACGGACTACGGGCATTTTGACAATTTGTATTTTTAATCCTCTTGGAATCCTGTTTTTCCATCTTGAGTCGGAAGGAAATGAAAATAAACGATTGAAAAATCGTATTTTATTGATTGATAGTGAAATATAAGAATCTATACAACTCTGATATATCGGAACTGTCACCTTTTCGTTGGATATGAACACTTCTTTCCTTGATTATTGCTATCTGATCTGTTGGCTATAGCTACCCAATCTGTTGGGCATAGTTACCCAACCTGTTGGTTATAGTTATCTGACCTGTTGGCTATAGTTATCCAACAGGCCAGATAGCTTAGATGACAAGATACTTATGACTATAAACTGCATATTCTGTGTATAAACTGAAAGTTTCGACTGAAATCATTGTATATTAATGCATGTCTTCTTGAGGCCGCCATCTCTTTGAGGGTTTTCCAATCATGCAGGTGTTAGTGATTTCTCAATTATTCTTTCTTTTTGATCGCAGAAACGCATTATTTCCGGAATGGCATTCGTTGCATCTCTGTGTAGGTGTTTGTTCTCTTAGCAGCCATTGGTTAACGTGTCTTAATGTGATGTGGGGTTTTGTTTCAGGCTAGTCTTTTATACGAATGAGCATAAAATAAAATGAGAAAACAATAGAACCAACTTTTGATACAGCTCTACTTCTTTTTTGCCCTTTTACGAACTTTTGAAATGATAAGATGACTTTGTGCTTTATATAATTAACTCTTAAAAGTAATAAACTATGAATGTGAAAAAAGCATTATTTGCAAGCTCGCTTTTTTTGTGTGGTGCAGGTGTGTTGCCGGTGACAGCCGGTCTGCCGGTTCCCCATGACGAAAGTGAAATCTCTTCTCCTATGCCGGAGCAGCAAAAGAAAAACCGGACCATTACCGGTAATGTCACGGATGGCTCTACCGGAGAACCGCTTATCGGTGTGTCCATCATGCTGAAAGGTTCCTCTGAGGGGACTACGACCGATCTGGACGGTAACTTCAGCCTTTCGGTTCCTGTCAAGGCACAGTTGGAATTTTCTTATATCGGTTATAAAAAGCAAGTATTGGATGTAACGGACCTGGTGGTAGCCAATGTGAAACTGGAATCGGATAATGAAATGCTGGCGGAAGTAGTGGTAGTCGGTGCGGGTACACAGAAAAAGGTATCCGTGACCGGTGCCATTACGTCTGTGAAGGGAACGGAACTGCATGCGCCCAGCTCTTCTCTGACCAGCAATTTCGCCGGAAAACTGGCCGGTGTGATCGCAGTGACCACCGGTGGCGAACCGGGAACTTCATCCAACTTCTATATTCGTGGTATCGGAACCTTCGGAGGTCGCGCCACTCCGTTGATTCTGTTGGACGGCGTTGAAATATCTTCGGGCGACTTGAACCGTATTCCCCCCGAATCCATCGAAAGTTTCTCTATCCTGAAAGATGCGTCGGCTACGGCTATCTACGGTGCCCGTGGTGCGAATGGCGTGATGCTGGTCACTACCAAGATCGGTACTGAAAACACCAAGGCATCGATCAACGTGACGGTAGAAAACTCATTTCTGAAACCTGTCAACGAAGTAGGTTATGTGGATGGTGCCCGGTGGATGGAAATCTATAACGAGGCCCAGTTGGCAAGAACGCCCAATGCGACGCCGAAGTACAGTCAGGAGAGAATCGATTATACCCGCAGCGGCATCAATCCGTATGTCTATCCGGATGTGGACTGGTACGACCTTGTCTTTAAGGAGAGCACCATGAACCAGCGTGCGAATGTCAATATCATGGGTGGCGGACCGAAGGTCAGCTATTACATGAGTTTGCAGGCTAACCACGATACGGGGTTGCTGGATATTCCCAAGGCTTACTCATTCGACAATAACATCAACAAGTGGGGATATACTTTCCAGAACAATATCGCCTATAAGGTGACGCCCACTACACGTATAGACCTGAGAATGAATGCACAGATCGGAAACAATAAAGGGCCGAACGCTTCAGTGTCGGACATCTTCTATCAGGTTTACAACAATAATCCGGTCACTTTTCCGGCTTACTTTCCGGCGGAACCCGATGACAGGCACATTAAGTATGGTAATGCTATATTGAGCGGTACTTCCCTGTATACCAACCCTTACCAATATATGCTGGGAAGCTATAAGGAAGTAAATTACAGCATGCTGAATACTTCCATTTACATTAATCAGAACCTTGATTTCGTAACGAAAGGACTGAAAATTATCGCATTGGTGAACTGGAAGTCGTGGTCCGAAACGTCGTATACCCGTTGGCTCGATCCGTACTGGTATCGGGTAGACCCCAAAAGCTGGTCGCCTGATAATCCGGGAGAATATACGCTGGAACGCCTGAACAGCAGCGGCAGTGAATATATCTCGCAGTCGGGCATCGGTCGCGGAGCCGATAATACGTTCTACTTTCACGGACAACTGAACTATGAAAACACATTCGGCGAAGATCATGGAGTAACGGCCATGTTGATGTATATGCAGCGTGAATATCGGAATGATGTGCTGCCCAACCGTAATCAGGGACTTTCCGGACGTCTTACCTATGCTTTCCGGCAGAAATACCTGGCGGAGTTTAACTTCGGTTACAATGGTACGGAACGTCTCGACAAAGGAAAACGTTTTGAATTCTTCCCCGCCATGTCTTTGGGATGGGTAGTCAGCAGTGAAAAGTTTTGGCAGCCGCTCGAAAAGTATGTCGATTACTTCAAGGTCAGAGGTTCATACGGTTTGGTAGGTAGTGATGAAACCGGTTCATACGATGGCGCCGCCCACTTTTTATATGTCAATAATGTAAATCTGGGCGGTGGCGGAAGCTATTCTACCGGCCCTACCTATAGCAGCATATATAAAAAAGGACCGAGCATTAATTCGTATGCCGTTCAGAATGCTCACTGGGAACGAGTGAAAAAGATGGATATCGGCGTGGATATGAAGCTGTTCAATCAGGTGGACATCACATTCGATTATTTCTGTGATAAGCGCGACCGTATTTTGATGCGGCGTGCGTCATGGCCTGCTCTGCTGGGATATGTCTCGGCTACTCCGTGGAGTAATATCGGTAAGGTAGAGAATAAGGGTATCGAGCTGGGCGTCAACTGGAAGAAGGAGGTATTCAAAGGTTTCCATGTTGACTTCCGCGGCAACTTCACTTATACGGAAAATAAATACATCGACAAGGATGAACCGGCCTATCCGTATGTATGGCAGACGGAGACCGGAAAGCCGCTGAGCAGGACAACGGGTTACATCGCCGAGGGACTGTTCAGAAGTCAGGAAGAGATTGACGACAGCCCTGCGCAGGACGGTATCGGCAGCGCGAAACTGATGCCGGGTGATATCAAATACCGGGATGTGAACGGCGACGGCAAGATTACGGAAGATGATAAAGTGATGATCTCTCCCTATGGAACGATGCCCCGTATCCAGTACGGTTTGGGATTGAATCTCTCTTACAAGGGATTTGACTTCGGTGTATTCTTTAACGGATCAGCCAAACGCACTTTGATGCTGAACGGAGTAGACCCGTTCGGTTCGGACGAAGGACACGGCGACCGTAACCTTATGAACTTTATTGCAGACAACTATTGGAGTGAAAGCGAACAGAACTGGGATGCCGAATATCCGCGTTTGGGTCTGACCAAGGTTCAGGTGGCTAATAACATGGTCCCCAGTACGTATTGGATGCGGAATGGCAACTTCATTCGTTTCAAGACATTGGAAATCGGTTATTCGTTCCCGCATTGCCGCGTTTTTGTCAGTGGCGACAACCTGGCGGTGTGGAGTCCGTTCAAGTTCTGGGACCCGGAACTCTCTTACAATTCTTATCCGTTACAGCGTACGGTTAATATCGGCGCAAAATTTAGTTTTTAACCTTTAATGAACTCAACTATTATGAAACGAATATCGAAAATAGCTCGCTATGCAAAGACGATACTGCCTCTTTGCTGTCTGGCATCCTGCAGTTACCTGGACGTAGTGCCGCCCGAAACAGAAGACATCAAGGATATGATGAAAAACGAAGACGCTACCTTGTCTTTCGTATATTCTTGCTATAATTCCCTGCAATGGGGATACACCGACCCGATAGACTATCGTACCTACGAGTCTTCTACCGATGAATTTGTGGTTCCTACCCTTTGGAATCGTGCCGGTCAGATTGCTTCTTGGAATCAGTTGTCATCGCAATATAAACCCAATTGGGATACCAAATACGCCTGGCAACTACTTTATGACGCAATAGGGCATTGCAATCTGTTTCTGGACTTGCTGGTGAAACTCAATCCTGATATCGCACCGGAAAAGAAACTGCGGTTTGCCGCCGAAGTGAAGTGTGTAAAGGCGTACTATTATTCACGCCTGCTGGAACGTTTCGGTCCTGTGCCTATCATAGACACCTATCCGGAAATGAATATGCCGGCATCCAGTTTCCCCGGACGCTCGCACTATGACTATTGCGTAGACTATGTAGTCCGCCTGCTGGAAGAAGCCGAGGCAGACCTGCCGGCTGTCGTGGCGGACGATGATCTGGGACGTGCCACTTCCACCATTTGCAAGGCACTGAAAGCACGTGTGCTTCTCACTGCCGCTTCTCCGCTGTGGAACGGTTCTTTCCCCTACAAGAACTGGAAGAACACCAATTATGAAACCCCGGGATATGGAAAAGAACTGGTAAGCAATCAGTATAGCGCACAGAAGTGGGAACGGGCGCTGACGGCTTGTGAAGAGGCTCTGACTCTTGCTCTGGGTGATGGTAAACGCGAATTACTGGATATTACACAGTCAGAGAATATCCGTACAGGCGAAAGTGTGCCTTTGCCTGTCATTCCGGGACTGGATACAAGCACGCCCGAAGGACAGGAATTTCAGAAACGGGTGGTACTGATGCGTTATGTGCTGACTGCTATTGAAACAGTCGGAAATAAGGAACGTGTTTGGGGAGCCGGATTTGCACAGGAAAATCTGGATGCCTCTATGCCCCACAACCTGGTATATGCCAACGGCAACTGGACCAGTATGTATGGCGGTATCGCTCCGACGCTCAATACGATGGAGAGTTTCTACACCGCCAACGGAGTATTGCCGGACAACGACAAGAACTTCCCTGCCAAAGACGACCGTCTGAACTCAGCCGGACTGTCTTCCAACAGTAATATCATTAAGCTGAACGTCAATCGTGAACCACGCTATTATGCCTGGTTGTCTTTTGACGGTGATGAATACAGCTCTTTGATTACTGACGGAAACCCGATGTTCCTCGATATGCGTAGCAGCGATAAGCAGGGCTATAATCCGGATAAGTTTAACCGTGATAACAGTGCGACGGGCTTCTTGTCGAAGAAGTTCGTATTTCCCTCTGTCCGCTTCCGTTCCAACGATGGCTGGTATGACAAGAAACAATTCCCGTTCCCTATTATCCGTTTGTCCGAACTTTATCTGAATCTGGCGGAATGTTATGCTTACCTTGCAGAGAAAGAAGGACATGCCGACTATGTGGAGAAAGCACTGGACAAGTTGAACGACATTCGCCGCAGAGCCGGAATCCGTGAACTGGTGAAAGCTGATATTGCAGGCAACATGACTTTACTGAAGTGGGTGGAAAGCGAACGCTTCATCGAACTGTGGGGAGAAGGACACCGCTATCGTGATGCCCGCCGCTGGATGACCGCCCCCGATTACTTTAAGGCCGGAGTACGTGAAGGACTGAACGCTATTCAGAAGAAGGACCCCAGTTTTAGGGAATTCAACCAGCGTGTGAAGATCGACCAGCCTTTCCAATGGGCGAACCGTATGTATCTGATGCCTGTCCCTGCAAGTGAAGTGTACGCCAATCCGCAATTGGAACAGTCGCCCGAATATTAATCCGATTAAAACAAGCATATATGAAACAGTTTATATATAAATCGCTGATACTGGGAAGTGCGCTGATAGCTGCTTCCTGTAGTAACTCGGCATACGAATTCGATCAATTATTTCCGCAGGAATACCACAAGATTCTCTACGTGAAATACAACGGCAAGCAGGAAATGAATATGAATACGGTGGAGACGACTCCCGTATACAGCATCAATGTGATTAAAGCAGGAAGCGACCCTTCTCTGACCGCTCATGTGAAACTGTCGGTGATGACTCAGCAGGAAGTGGACGCCTCATACGGGCTGCTCGACAACATTGACTACCGGGTTGTTCCTTTCGATACGTACTCGATGGCTGCAACGGAACTCGACTTCCAGTCGCAGGAGGTGACGAAGAAGCTGGATATCGTTTTTCATTCCGACCTGATTTATGAGCTGATGCAAAAGAACAAAGACGTGAAGTACGTGCTTCCCGTCCGGTTTTGGAGTGAGCAGGACTCTGTCAATAGTTCGAAGAATGATGTAATGCTTTTGCTCGATGTGAAGAAGCCGGTGATTACATTCAAAACGGGCGAAGTGAATACTGCTATGGTATACAAGCAGCTGGAAGTAAACGTTGGCGCCAATTTGCAAAACATTCAGTTCAGTAAGTGGAACTTTACCTGTGATGTGACGGATGCGCAGAAAGACGCTTTGGTCGAAGCTTATAATACCGAACATGGAACGAGCTATCTCCCGATGCCTTCTGCGGCATACCAACTTGAAAAGATGACGTTTGAAGAAGGAGCGAGCACCGGAAATCTGAAGATGAATATTTCCAGAACTCCGTTGGCGAGTGACAAGTCTTATCTGTTGCCGCTGAAAATGTCCGAAACCTCACAGGAAGGTTTTGACCTGGACGAGAATGTCTGTTTCCTGAAGGTGGAGAATCCTAAATACGGGACGCTGGATTGCGACCGCAGCAAATGGGAAGTCGTTTTCTGTAATAGTGATGAGAAGAATGCCGTGTCGGAGCCTAACGGAGACAAGGGCGGTGTGGGCTGTCTTTTTGATGATGACATTAACTCGTACTGGCATGCTAATTGGAGTGGGGGAACGAATAATGATGATCAGTTTCCCCAGCTTTTCCAGGGTGGGAGAGAGATGCCCATCACGATTGTAGTGGATATGAAGGAATCGCTCATTGTTCATAGTATTGGTTGGACCCAGCGTCAGAATTCAGACTATCAGGATACGAAGAAGGTGGAATATTATGTGTCCGATGACGAACAGTTCAAACTGGGCGGTAAGGAAGACTATTCACCTGTGGCACTGAATAACTGGACGTTTGTAATGGAACGCTCGTATCAGAAAGACTACAACGCAACTCAATGGCAGACACAGTCTGAGGAAGTGTTGCAGAAGAAGGTGAAAGGGCATCTGCTGAAAGTGAAAATAGTAGAAGGCTATCGGGATAGGCTGGCCAGCGGAGCCGAATTGTACGTAAAGCAACTGCTGGCGATTGACGGCGAACCCATAAAATAATTTCAGGTAGCGAACAGATATTGAAAGAGGTAAAAAAGAGAATGTTCAAAGGATGAAATGACTGGCAACTGGAACTTCTGCCAGTAGTCCGACGCTCCTGGACTACTGATTGGAAGTTCCAGTCTGTCTATAATAAGAAGAAAATCAGTTTATTCAAAATATGAATGATATAATTATGAGAAAATTTATTTGTTTGTTTGTGGTCTGTTTTCTGTCAATAGCGACAACACTACGGGCGTGGGAGGGTAATGTTTTGATTTCCACTCCGAATACTTCCATTATTTTAAGTGCCACAGAGGGGCAGCAACTTCGTTTTTCTTACTTTGGAGAGCGGATTGAAGAAAATCAGATTCACCAGGTGTTTGATTCCTGGGCAGGTTTTCATCGTCCGGCCTATCCGGTGTTCGGTACTTCCACTTATGAAATATCAGCACTTCACGCGGTGCATGCTGATGGTAATCAGACACTGGATTTAGTTGTCGACAAGGTCGAACAGAATCCGGTGAAGGATGCCATACTGACTGTGATTACGATGAAAGACCGTGTATATCCTTTCACTGTAAAAATGTACTATAAGGCTTATCAGCAGATAGATATGATAGAAACATGGGTGGAGGTGTCTCACTACGAGAAAAAGGCGGTGGTACTTAAACGCTTTGACTCTGGTCATTTTCTGATTCGTCGCGGGGATGTATGGATATCTTCTTTGCACGGACATTGGGGAGCTGAAACACAGCTTGAAAGTGAGCCGTTGGTTTCCGGAATGAAAGTGATTAAGAATATGGATGGTATCCGCAACGGATTGGGTGATCATTCGGAAGTGATGTTTTCTCTTGATGGCAAGCCGCAGGAAAATAGTGGCCGTGTAATTGGTGCAGCACTTTGCTGGAGCGGACGTACTAAGATCAGAGTGGACATGGATGATACGTTCGGCAGATTTGTACACAGTATTTTTGCCGGAATGAATGAAGAAGCTTCCGAGTATAAACTGGAACCGGAAGAAGTATTCACTACTCCGGTACTGGCGCTGACTTATTCGCAGGAAGGTATTGGCGGTGCCAGCCGTAATTTCCATCGGTGGGCACGTGTAGGTATGGTTCATGGTTGCGACAAGCCACGGGATATCCTGCTCAATAGTTGGGAAGGTGTATATCTGAATATTAAAGAACCTGAGATGGACCAGATGATGAACGATATTGCTTCCATGGGAGGTGAGCTTTTTGTGATGGACGATGGCTGGTTTGGCAGGAAATATCGCCGGATAAATGACAACTCTTCGTTGGGCGATTGGGTGGTAGATACGGAAAAGCTGCCTAATGGCATTCAAGGGCTGACCAATATGGCTAAGAAATATGGAATCAAATTCGGTATATGGATCGAACCGGAGTTTACGAATACAAAGAGTGAGCTGATTGACAATCATCCCGACTGGGTATTGCGTGCCGGAAGCCGTGAATTGTCATGTGGTCGTGGCGGTACGCAAGTGGCACTCGATTTATGTAATCCGAAAGTACAGGATTTTGTCTTTCATGTAGTCGATACGCTATTGGCAAACTATCCGGATATTGCTTATATCAAGTGGGACGCAAACGGCGAATTGCTGAACTACGGTTCTTCTTATCTGCCGAAGGACAAACAATCGCATATCTATATAGATTATCACCGTGGACTGGTCAGAGTGATGGAACGGATTCGGGCTAAATATCCGGATGTAGTGATTCAAGCCTGCGGAAGCGGTGGCGGACGTGTCAGCTATGGAGTAATGCCTTATTTTGATGAGTTCTGGGTTAGTGACAATACCGATGCCCTGCAACGTCTGTTTATCCAGTGGGGGACCTCTTATTTCTATCCTTCCATTGCGATGGCGCAACATGTCAGTGCTTCCCCGAATCATCAGACGGGACGTGTGGTGCCGTTAAAGTTCCGCTTCGATGTAGCGATGACTGGTCGTCTGGGAATGGAGATTCAGCCAAAAAATATGACTGATGAAGAAAAAGACTTTTCAAAGAAGGCAATTGCTGCCTATAAGTCGATCCGTCCTGTAGTGCAGTATGGCGATCTTTACCGTCTGGTTTCTCCTTATGACCGCAAGGGAGTGACTTCGCTGATGTACACCACGGAAGATAAGAGCCGTGCCGTATTCTTTGTCTATAAGATGGAACAGTTTGTCAATCAGATTCTGCCCCGTATCCGTATGGCAGGACTCGACCCGAACAAGAATTACAGGATTCGTGAGCTGAATGTGGCCCCAGGAGCTAATCCCTGTTTTCTGAATGATCGGGTGTTCTCGGGAGCTTTGCTTATGAATACAGGTATTGAGGTGCAACTGGAACGTGAATATGCAAGTTGGGTACTTGAACTGACCGAGGTTTAAATACGCGGAAAAATAGTACTTTGGGATTATCTTCCCGAGAAACGGTATGAGTCCGGACATCGCAGTTTGGATTTATACCGTTTTTTGAATGGTTATGTCAAAAACAATCCGTATGTTTGCCATGTTTATTAAAAAGTGAAATTAAAGTTAATTCACCTAACTTGGAATCATTCTATATGGATATGAAAAAAATAAAACGGTTTGCATTGCTGCTGATGATGGTTTCCCTTGCAGTGAATGTACAGGCGCAACTGGAGCAGGCAGTCAAGAAGATTTTCGCCGGAGATACAGTAGCAACGCATCCAGTCTCTTTGCATAGGGATTCTGATTCTGCCCGTGTGGCAAATCTGCAGAAATCATTGGAAGAAGCGCGGCTCAATGAAGCCAATATGCGTATGGAGATGGAGCAGATGAGGCTTCAGATGCTGTCCGCTGATTCGGTGAAATTCTCCCAGCAACGGCAGCGTATCGACTCACTGCGTCAATTCACGAAAGGAATACCGGTAGTTGCCGAAGGCGATACCCTGTTTTATCTTTTTACAAAACGCGGCGGATACACTCCCCAGCAACGTGCACAAATGACCGGTGCCGCTATTGAGGAAATAGGAAGACGCTTTAACCTCCGTCCCGATTCTGTTTCTATAGACCATTCGGATATTGTGTCCGACCTTATGTACGGCAACAAAGTACTGCTGTCCCTTACTGACCAGGATGCTTTGTGGGAAGGAGTATCCCGTGATTCTTTGGCTAAAGAGAGGCGGCAGAATGTAATCACTAAGCTGCATGAGATGAAGGCGGAGCACAGCATTTGGCGAATGGCGAAGCGTATCCTTTATTTTCTGCTGGTGATTGTCGGTCAGTATCTCCTTTTCCGTCTGACCAACTGGGCATTTCGCAAACTGAAAGTGCGCATCCTGCGTCTGAAAGATACGAAGATAAAGCCTGTGTCTATTCAGGGATATGAGTTGCTGGATGCTCAGAAGCAGGCTAATCTGTTAGTCTTTTTGGCAGGCATCGGGCGTTATATTTTAATGGGGATACAATTGTTGATCACTGTCCCTTTGATTTTTATCATCTTCCCACAGACCGAAGGACTGGCATACCGCTTGCTGGGTTATATCTGGAATCCAATTCGGAAAATCTTTGTGGATATTATAGACTATATCCCCAATCTGTTTACGATTGTTGTTATCTGGTACGCGGTGAGGTATCTGGTGCGTCTGGTACTTTATCTGGCACGTGAGATAGAAGCGGGGCGTCTCAAATTCAACGGCTTCTATCCGGATTGGGCAATGCCGACCTTCCACATTGTCCGGTTCCTGCTCTACGCATTTATGATCGCGATGATTTACCCTTATTTGCCGGGCTCCCAATCCGGTGTATTCCAAGGAATTTCGGTCTTTGTCGGATTGATAGTCTCGCTCGGATCAAGTACCGTTATCGGAAATATTATTGCCGGACTGGTGATTACTTATATGCGCCCGTTCAAGATGGGCGACCGGATTAAGCTGAACGATACTACCGGCGATATCATAGAGAAGACACCGCTTGTCACCCGTATCCGCACTCCGAAAAATGAGGTGGTGACGGTGCCCAACTCTTTTATCATGTCTTCGCATACCGTGAATTATAGTACATCGGCACGGGAGTATGGCTTGATTATCCATTCGGAGGTATCCATCGGTTATGATGTTCCCTGGCGCCAGGTCAATCAGATACTGATTGATGCTGCGTTGAATACGCCTGGAGTAGTGGATGATCCGCGCCCGTTTGTGCTGGAGACTTCGTTGAGTGACTGGTATCCGGTGTATCAGATCAATGCTTATATCAAGGAGGCGCATAAGATGTCTCAGATTTATTCTGATTTGCATCAGACTATTCAGGATAAGTTTAATGAGGCAGGAATTGAGATTATGTCTCCGCATTACATGGCTGTCCGTGACGGGAACGCCACAACTATGCCGAAGGATGATCTGAGTAAGAGTAACCCTGCGGATACTGCTAATCAGAGTAATCAATCAGAGTAATATAAGCTCATTACTTAATGAGCTTGTGATTTTCTTTGCATCTGTCGGGGCAAAGGATTACTATAATAAATCAGGGTGCCCCCTTCATCGCGAAGGAGACGCCCTTTGTCGTGTGTGTTTTTTCTGAGAGTAGAATTTCTTTCTTTAATAGAGAACTTATTTCTTTCGGGTCACTGTATAAAGTACATTTCCCTTTTTATCTATCATACGCAGGTTAAGCTCTTTCTTGTCGATAGAGCAAACGGAGAAACCCGGTTCGGGGCTACAGAACTTTGTACCTTCGATGGGTTCTACCTTGCGTGCGAGGGAGGCGGCGGAGTTGACCACATAGTCAATATCACTTCCCGGCACACGGATATGCTGGAAGTTGTGGATATGACCGCAGATGTACATATCTACTTTGTGCTTACGCAGGATGCTGTCTACGCGTTTCTGCATATCAAGCCGCTCGCTTTCCTCTTTCGGGGTATAGGCATAGATGGGGTGATGGCCGGCTACGATGATCCAGTCTTCCTTGGCACTTGCCAGCACTGATTCCAGCCATGAAAGCTGTTTGCTGATGTCCTGCTTGCAGGCATCCGGATATTTATCGCTTTCATTGCGGTATTTATCAATCAGCGGAGTGGTGTCTATCCAGACGATGCGGATAGTAACTCCTTTTTCTTCGAATACCTTGGTGTAATAACGGTCAGGCATCGACCAGCGGCGGCTGATGTTCGTGTAGTCCAATACTGCCTGAGTGCTTCCGCGGTATTCGTGGTTGCCTAAAATGGAGAACCAGTCGATCATCAGTTCGGGGTGGGAGTAGATAAACTCGTAGTTGGTCATCCACAAGGGGTCGTTCACGCTGCGCACACCGTCGAAGTGATGAACGTCTCCGGTGGCTAATACAAATTCGGGGCCTATCTCTTCGCCCATTGTGCCCATCAGTTCGGCGATTGGCTTCTGGTCATAGTAGCCGTTACGGCCTAAATCATTGGCTACATAGAAGTTAAACTTCTTGTCAAAGATGGAATAATCCGTTAGCTGTGCGTGGGCGAATGTAAAGGCGGAAAGGAAAAGAAGAATGAATAAGCTTTTTATCTTCATATTATATTGATTATTAGTTGTTTATAATTGTCGTTATTGAATGCCTGAAATTTTCTGTTTTTTGGTTTTAAAGGAAGGAGGCGTTGGTTTAAAACCAAGACCCCGTTCCTTTAAAACCAACGGGGCGTTCCATTCTTTGGAACGGGTGTTTTCTCTTTGCGCGCTGTCAGAAGTTAACTTTTACGCCGGCATTAATCTTTACACCGTAGTACTCCGCCTGCATGGTGCGGTCTTTGGTTCCCTGATAGTAACGAAGAGGCTGGTTCAGCAGGTTGGTGGCATCTGCATAGAACGTGGTCTTTATCTTCTTGCCGAAGGTGTAGCTGGCGTTCAGGTCCATGTAGCTCACTGCGTCATAGTAACGGTCGAGGGCTGCCACTTCTCCCATTTCGTCGATGAAGCTCGAAGCGTAGTTGTAGGAGAAGCGTACGTTGAAACCTTTCTTTTCGAAGTAAAGGGAAGCATTGGCTGTATGTTCGGGTGATCCCGGCAGGGACAGGTCTTTCTCGTTCTCACGACCTTCAAAGTTGAAGTTGTTCACTTGGGTGTGGGTGTAGGTGTATGTACCGTAGAAACCGATACATTTCAGTGCGGGAGCAATGAAGCCGAAGTCGCGTTGATAGGCCAGTTCTACGCCCAGTAGGTCGGCGTCGCCGGCGTTCTTGGGTTGGGTGAACTTCTTGTATTCGTTGTTCTGATAGGTGTAGTCACCGATGACCTGATCAACGATAAAGTCATTGATCTTTTTGTAGAAGATACCTGCGCTGATCAGACCGACACTTTTGAAGTAGTAGTCTGCGCTGAGGTCGAGGTTGTAGGAGATGGTCGGGGTCAGGTCGGAGTTACCCATCACCAGTTCGTTGTCGCTGCGGTTGATGTTGACACAGGGGATCAATGCGGAGTATTTCGGACGGCTCAGTGTCTCGGTGAACGAAGCGCGGAGCTTTAAATCGTCGTTCACATCGTATTTGAACAAGAGGCTGGGGAGCCAGTTGACATAGCTGTTCTTATGGTTTCCGGTAGGTTCGAGGGTTTCTGTCTCGTCTTTGTCGTCGGCTACGTTCCAGTTCCAGCCGTTGTATTTGATGTGGGTGGCTTCCATGCGTAAGCCTGCCATCATTTTTATCTTCTTTCCCAAGTTTTGGTCGAAGCGGAAGAAGGCGGAAGTTACGTTCTCACGGGCGTGGTAGTTGCCGGAGGATTCTTCGAGCACCTGTTCGCCTTCCATACTGCTGAGGTCGAGTGAGCCCAGGTATTCTTTGGATACGAAATCGGTCGGCTTATATTGATTTCCCGGCATATATCCGTCACGAATCTGACTGGTGAGGTTATTCATGTAATCCTTGTCGAAGGTGTCTTTGTACGCATCTGCGTAATCATAGCAGAGGGTGTTGCGGTCTTTGGTCTTGGAGGCGTATTTTGCTCCGAACCGCAGGCTGTTGCCATAGATGCCGTTTGTCAGCGGAAGTTCGAAGTCGACTTTGAACTTAAGGTCTTTTTCGTAGATCTCCTGATTGCTTTCGGTTAGTTCCTTCACTTTCCATTTGCCCCTTTCGCCGTCCGCTTCTCCGTTGTGCAAGTTGACGTCCGTAGTCACGTAAGGGAAACGGTCGCCGGCATCTACGACGGTAAAGCCGAGGAAGTCCTGTTTCAGGCTGAAGTATCTTTCGTTCGGACGGTCTTCGCTGGCACGGGCGTAGGAAGCTCCCCAGTTGACGGACAGCTTTCCGAACTGATGTTCACCGCTCAGACTGAGGTCCATTGTCTGTTGTAATTCCAGACGGGCATTTCTGTTGTCGGGTGTTCCTCCTTTTGTCTCGATCTGGGCGGATTGCTGCATATCTCCTTCGTCGTCTAGTCCTGTCTTATCCAAATCCTTATAGGTGACGCGGTAGCGGTTTTCCCAGTCGTGGCGACGGTTGTAGATACCTTGCAGCGTCAGCCGGTGGTTCGGGTTGATGTCGTAGTCGAAAGCCAGTGAGTAGCTTTGGCGTTCGCGGGTTACGTAGTACTGGCGTTTCTGTGCTTCCACCATGACTACTTCGCCTTTTTTGTTGACGTCATATTCAAACTCCACATCGTCCGATCCTGACGGAGCGTTCTGATAAGAGATGGCGGCCATCATTCCCAGTTTGTCATTGAAGAAACGGTCGCCGTAGGTAAATCCTAAGTTCAACTGTGCTTTCTGGCTGATCCAGTTGTAGCCGGTTCCTGCTGTGGCGCTGAACATCCGTTTGTAAGGAGTGCTTTTTGTCACCAGATTGATGGAGCCGCCGATGGCATCTCCGTCCATATCCGAGGTAACGACTTTGTTCACTTCGATTGTCTGCACCATGTCTGCGGGGATGAGGTCGAGCTGGACATTACGGGTATCGCCTTCGGCAGAAGGGAGGCGGTTGCCGTTGATGGTCACGGAACTGAGGTCGGCGGAGGTACCGCGGACTTGTCCGAAGCGAGCTTCCCCCTGGTCGTATTGTACATTAATACCGTTGATACGTTTGAGGGCATCGCCGATATTGGAATCGGGGAACTTTCCGACCTGATCGGCTGAAACGACATTGGTGATTCCGAGGTTGTTCTTTTGTGAGTTGATGGCGCGGCGTTGTCCCTGAAAGGCGCCGCCTACCACTACTTCCTGCAGTTCGAGTCCTTCATTGAGTACTACGTCCTTTTCGAGCGTCTTTCCTGCCGGAATGGTGATTTTCATTTCGACTGGAGAGTAGCCTACGTAGCTGACTTTCACGGTGTATGTGCCCGGTGTGAGATTGGCGAATGTATAATAACCGTTGACGTCGCTTGTCACTCCGGTATGTAGTTTTTCGATGTAGATGGAGGCTCCCGGAAGAATTTGCTTGGAAGTGTCTACTATGCGTCCGCGGATCGTGCCCTGTCTGGCTACGTTTACTTTTTCCTCTGCAAAAGTATTTCCGCTTGTACTCATGATTAAAAGAGTCAAAGAGACTAATCTGAGAAATCGTTTCATAAATGTTAGCGTGCGTTAATTATTTGCTGCAAAAGTAGGGGCTTGACGTTTCTTGCTTTTTACAGTTGATTGAAGAACGCGTAACAAATATGCTACGATTGTGTTACGGGAAGCAGATTTTTTCGCAGGAATAGAGCAAAGTGTACATTTATCTGGTATGTTTCAAAAAATAACATAAAGGTCTTAATCTAAGCATTTCTTCTCAATTATTAATACGTATTTTCTATAAAATGACTTATCTGTATCATAGATTTACGTATATCTCACCTATATTTGTTCACTGGCATAATCAATAGAATTATAATTACCTTAAATTAGAACACTTATGTATATATCGTTGAAATCTATTCTTATCGGGATCTTATGTTTTCTCTTTCTCCCTTCGTTAAGCGCACAGTTGCGGCAGCAATATATTCTGGATAAAGATTGGGAATTTCGATTGGATAAAGCCGATACAGCTTGGGAAAAAGTATCCATCCCTCATACATGGAATGCGCAGGATGGCACGACTCCGAAATACTTTCGCGGGGTAGGTGAATATCGCTATCTACTATATATATCGCCGGAAATGTTGAAGAAGCGTGCCTTTCTTCGTTTTGAGGCAGTCAGTCAAGTGGCGGAGGTGTCTGTAAACGGACAGAATATAGGTACACACCGAGGTGGGTTCAATGCCTTTTGCTTCGAGATAACCGATCGGCTTAAGAAAGGAAGTAATCTGATTGAAGTAAAAGTATCCAATAGCGAGGAGGAGTACATTGCTCCGCTGGAGGGAGACTTTACCGTCTTTGGAGGTATCTATCGCCCTGTTTCTTTATTGTTGCTTCCCGAAGTCTGCATCACTCCGCTTGATTTTGCTTCTTCGGGCATTTATATTCGGCAAAAGACTAATTCTGAACGTTCGCATCTGTCTATTCAGACAAAGGTAGATAGTGGCGGGAAGAAAACAAACTCCAAGCTGATAGTCAGAACCAGTTTGTTCGATGCTAAAGATGAGCTGGTGGGGCGTCAGTCTACGCAGGAAAGTGCTGATGAGGAAAATGCTCTGAGCTTTATTAATACATTTGATGTGGAAGATCCTATCTTGTGGGATGGACGAAAGTCTCCTCATTTGTATCGTGTCTTCGTGGAGATTATGAAAGGTAACACAGTGTTGGATACGCTGTCACAATACACTGGATTGAGATATTGCAGTATTGATGCTCAAAAAGGCTTCTTGCTGAATGGCAAGTCTTATAAGATAAAAGGAGTAAACAGGCATCAGGACAGGATAGACAAAGGTTGGGCAATCAGTCGCGAAGACCAGTTACAGGATATGGAGATTATCAAAGAGATAGGTGCTAACGGTATCAGGCTGGCGCATTATCCGCATGCGGATTTCTTTTATTCGCTGTGCGATAGGGAAGGGATGTTGGTTTGGGCGGAAATACCGTTGGTAGGTAAAGCGCGTTCGGATGCTGCTTTCGAGGAAAATATCAAGTTGCAGTTGAAGGAGTTGATTCGGCAGAAATTCAATCATCCTTCTATATTCTGCTGGAGTCTGTTCAATGAGTTGTCGCGAGGAGACGTGAAAGCATTGGTTGAAGAATTAAATGACTTGGCGCATGCTGAAGATCCGGATCGGTATACGGTTGCCGCTGCCAATATAGAGAATAGACCGGAGAATAAAGTGACGGATATTATGGCTTATAATACTTATCCGGGTTGGTATTGGGGAGAGCCTTCGACTATGAGATCATCTTTGGGGCATTGGAACCGATTGGTGGGAGAGAAGGGCATTGCAGTTAGTGAATATGGTGCGGGCGCCAACGTGTGGCATCATTGGCAGAGCGACCGGAAGGTGCCTAAAGCCGATGGTATCTTCCATCCTGAAGAGTGGCAGGCGATCGTGCACGAAGAGAATTATCAGGCTATTGCAAGCAGTCCGTTTGTATGGGGATCGTTTGTGTGGAACATGTTCGATTTTGCAAGTGCGTCCAGAATGGAAGGAGATATGCCGGGGATGAATGACAAAGGTCTGGTCACTTACGATCGGAAAATAAAGAAGGATGCTTTCTATTATTATCAGTCATTATGGTCGGAAGCGCCGGTGGTGCATATCACAAGTAAAAGAGATATTGCAAGAAACAATTCCGTGACGCGTATTAAAGTTTATTCAAATTGCGATCATCTCGTTCTGAAGGTGAATGGAAAGGACTGCGGGGCTCCGGTGAAGAATGATAATATTTATATTTGGGAGAATGTGACGCTGAAGAAAGGTGAAAACGAGATAAATGTTTCAGGAGACAGAAATCAGGTGAAGCAAGCAGATCGGTGCAAGTGGATCGTTTTATGACTAACAATATACTCAAGAATACAATGAAGAGAAAACTTTTATTACTGATAGTAGTATGTGCAGGCGGCCTCTGTGCTTTCAGCCAAAAGAAACAAGCAGCAGACTACGTGAACCCATTGATCGGAACGGCACTCAAAGGAGAAGGCGGCACAGTTCCATACGTAGGCACACCTTTTGCCATGACCAGCTTCCTGCCGCAGACACGCGAGAACAAGATGGGCACGATGGGCTACGTCTACGATGACACTCACATCATCGGATTTCTCGGCTCCCACCAACCCACCATCTGGATGGGAGATTACGGATACGTCTCCGTCATGCCCCAAATCGGAGAAGGGAAAGCCAGAGTTCTCCCCGAAGAGAGAAAAATGAGTTTCAGCCACAAGGATGAAAAGGCTCTGCCCCACTATTATTCCGTAACGATGACCGATAACGAACGAAACCGTATCTCGGCAGAAATGACCGCATCCAGCCGATGCGCCTTATTGAACTTCCGCTTCCCAAAAAACAAAGTTCCCCGCCTGATCATTCAAGGAATTAACCTGAATCCCAAGCTGAACGACTGGTGCAATCATTACGACCACCGCTTGAAAGCTATCAAAGGATGGGTGAAGATCGACAAAGAAAAGAATGAGATAATAGGATACAACCCCGACCGCCAATCTTCTCAATTAGGACCGGAACTTCCTAACTTCAAAGGATACTTCATCATCCGCTTCAATCAGCCGATCAATGATTTCGGCTGTTGGAATGACTCCACTCTCTATCCCGGACAGACGGAACTGGAGGGTACACGCATGGGCGCCTATATAGACTTCTCAAAGAGTAACCGTGAAGTAAAAGTACAAATAGCCACCTCTTTCATCAGCCTTCAACAGGCGCGCATGAACTTGGAGAAGGAAGTCCCCGAATGGGATTTTAACCGCTTGTGCGAAAACACAAAGCAAGCATGGAATGAAAAACTCTCCAAGTTCACACTGAAAGATGTCAGCGAAGATGAGGCGTGTATCTTCTATACAGCACTCTATCATTCCTATCTGTTCCCCCGCGAATTCTCGGAATACGGTAACTATTACAGTGCTTTCGACGACCGGATACATGAAGGATTCTCCTACAATGACTACTCTTTGTGGGATACATTCAGAGCCTTTCATCCTTTGATGACCTTGCTTGAACCGGAATTGACGGGTGATTGGATCACCTCCTTATTGCAGATGTACAAAGAAGGAGGCTGGATGCCGATGTGGCCCAATCCGTCTTACACCAACATCATGATAGGCACTCATGCCGATGCCGTGATAGCCGATGCTTATATGAAAGGTATCCGCAATTATGACACGAATCTCGCTTACGAAGCGATGCGCAAGAATGCGATGGTTCCCCCCGATTGCGATACGCAGAGAAACTACGGCGACCGCAATTATTGGAGCTCCTTTGAAGGGCGTGCCGGAGCAAGTTATTACCACTCCATCGGCTATGTGCCCGATGACAAGACCGCCGAATCAGTGTCAAGAACCTTAGAATATGCCTACGACGACTGGTGCACCGCGCAAGTAGCCAAAGATATGGGAAAGGAAGATGACTACCACCGACTGATGCAATTCAGCCGCAACTACAAGAACCTGTATCATCCCTCAAAAGGCTTCTTCTTGCCGCGCAACTATGATGGCACATGGATTGATCTCGACGACCACTCCCGCCAAGGACTGACCGAAGGTTCCAAATGGACCTATCTATTCTGTGTGCTGCAAGACATCCCCGGCATGATAGAAATGATGGGAGGCGAAAAGAAGTTTGCAGAGAAACTGGACCAAAACTTCGAAGGCAATCATTATCGGCACGATAACGAACCGGGGCACCACTACGTCTATTTATATGATTACTGCGGTCAACCGTGGAAAACTCAAGAACTAGTACGCAAGCATGTACGCGAAAATTATAAGAATGCTCCCGACGGCGTGAATGGAAACGATGACTGCGGACAAATGTCGGCATGGTATCTCTTCTCCGTCATGGGCTTCTATCCCGTCACTCCCGGAAGCAATGAGTTTGCCATCGGTGCTCCCCAATTCCCGGAGATCACGCTTCGACTGAAAGACCATGATTTGAAGATCATCGCCGAGAATCTTTCGGAAGAGAATAAGTATGTTCAGTCGGTATCATTGGACGGAAAGAAGGTTCTCACCCCGTTTCTTAATTATTTCGACTTGATTGGTGCGAAGGAGATTCGCTTCGTGATGGGGAGGATGGTACCAATTGTTCACCACACCGGAGAGTCGACGGAATATCCGAAACTGATTCTGCCGGGTGATTATCCCGATCCTTCCATTTTGCGTGATGACGAGGATTACTACATGACTCATTCTCCTTTCTATTATAAACCGGGACTACTCATCTGGCACTCCAAAGATTTGATCCGTTGGGAACCGATATGTCGTGCTCTACCTGAGTTTGAAGGCTCGGCATGGGCGCCTGATCTGATCAAATACAAGGATACCTATTATATCTATTATCCTTCGGCAGGCACCAACTGGGTGGTATGGGCAAAAGACATCAAAGGTCCGTGGAGTAAACCTATCGACTTGAAGGTGGGCGGCATCGACCCGGGGCATATAGCCGATGAGAAAGGCAATCGCTATCTGTATGTCAATGACGGTGCGGTGATCCGGCTTTCGGCAGACGGATTGTCTACGGTAGGTGAGAAGATGAAAGTGTATGACGGCTGGAAGTATCCCGATACATGGGAAACGGAATGTATGTGTCTGGAAGCTCCCAAGCTGAACTATCACAATGGCTATTATTATCTCACTTCGGCACAAGGAGGAACGGCTGGTCCGGCAACGAGTCACATGGTAGTTTCCGCCCGTTCAAAGAACATTACCGGTCCGTGGGAAAATTCACCCTACAATCCGATTGTTCATACGTATAGTGCAACGGAAGATTGGTGGTCGAAAGGGCACGGCACGTTGGTGGATGATGTAAATGGTAACTGGTGGATATTCTATCATGGGTATGCCAAAGACTTTCATACCTTAGGTAGATCTACACTGATGGAGCCGATAGAATGGACGGAAGATGGCTGGTTTCGTACCAAACCCACAGCAACCCCGATAACAGCCGGACATCAGATTAAACATGGTTTGGAACTATCTGATGATTTTAAGCGTCCGGAGCTAGGACTTCAATGGACGTTCTGGAAGCAATATGCTCCGGAGGCACTGCGTTTAGAGAAGGGTATATTGTGGATGGATGCTTGTGGAGAGACTCCTGCCGACGGGCGTAAACTATTGGTGGATGTGGGCGATAAACAGTATGAAGCACAAGTGGAGATCAAAGTCGGTGAAAGCAATACTGCCGGTCTCATCTTGTTTTATAGCGAGAAAGCATACGCCGGAATCACTTCTGACGGAAAGACATTCACGATATATCAGAATGCAGAAAAGAAAGTAGAATTGCCTAATCGAATCGGCAAACGTTTTATCGCCAGAATACAGAATGACGGCAATCTGATGAAGATCGCCGTCAGTAAAGACGGCAAGAAATGGACTTCGCTCACGGATGGACTGGATGTATCTGCACTGAATCATAATAACTATGGTGAGTTTTGCTCTTTGCGTGTCGCACTTCTTTCTGCCGGTGGAGGGAGTGCAGGGTTTAGCCGTTTCAGTTATCGCAATGATTTGCTTGTCAGAAGTTAATAGCTGATGGGACAGATGTTAATACTTGAGGGACAGGTATTAACATCTCTTCGTTTCTGGAAATACCTACCAAAAGATTGAGAGATACTTGCTTGGTGTATTGATAAGCATACTCTCCATTAGTGCTTAACGGCGGAACAAAACTTAGCTGAAATGTTGCTTTTTTATTCTCACTTGTTTGAGCAATTAATACGCTAGCTGTGAATACACATAGCATTAGAACCAGAACTTTTTTCATCTTTTCATTATTTTAGTTATAAATCTTTTTATCTCCAACATTTTGTTGTTGAGTGTAAATGTGGGTTGAAATAGATTCCTGTATAGAATAATGAGACGAATGCCGTGATTACTAATCACGAAACGAGTTATTTGCAAGACTTACATAAATGCATTTATCTTTCTCCATCTAAAACCTTGATCCGGATATGGCGATACCATACATCGTGTCCATGATCTTGCAGTCCTATATATCCTTGCTTATACTTTTCTTCTCTGTTGTTCATTAGCTCAAAGGCAAGCGGCCACTTAGTCTCACTGAATTTACTTGCCTGAAGCTTCTCTTCCCATTCCGGTGTCCAAAGTTGGCACTCCATGACTTTTACATCGTTCAGTTCATGAATGACATGTCCGTGACTGACGATGATTCGGGCTTTATTCCACTTCTCAAATCCTTTTGAGCTTTGCGGTTCGGCAGAAACGATATCATAAAGTGCCCCTGATATTCGATTATTGTTATTTCCTAGTTTGGCATCAGGGTTGTGTTCGTCATCCAGTACTTGAAATTCGAGTGCTGATAGATAAATCGGTTCCAGCCGATCCTTTCCTTCCATGTCTTTCGTGATGATTTCACGGGCAAGATAGAAGATACCGGAGTTTCCTTCTTTCGATATTTTCCATTCCAGTTCTAGTTCAAAGTTTCGGAAAGGAAAGGCAAATATAATGTCTCCCCCTTCTCCGGCTCCTGAACTATTGAAAACTAACATATCTTTATCGACTGACCATTTGCCCGGCAAATGATCTTTGCCGTAACCGCGCCATCCTTTCAACGATGCGTCGTTGCCGGATAATTGGATGAATCCTTCCGCATCTGTAGGAAAGTCCGAGAGATTGACGAACTTCTTCTCGACATCTTCGTATTCCGGTGCCAGTTTCGTTTCAACTTTACTTTGCACTTTGGAGGAGGAGATTCTTCCGGTACATGAAATCCCTGCCAATAAGAAGATAGCCAGTGAGATAAACAGATGCGCTTGTTTCATAATGAATGTTTTTGGGTAAAATAGGTTTTTCGTCACTTTTGGTTGGAAAATAGTTTATCAGTACTATCTCCACTAGGGCTGACTAAAAAGACAGTACTATCTCCAGTGGGAGTGATTAATAAGGTAGTACTATCTCGACTCCCCTCCTCTTCCGGAAGGAGGAGAGTTTAGGATACTACCGCCTTTTTAGTCAACCTCAGTGGAGATACTACAGCTTTTTCAGTCAGCCCCAGTGGAGATACTACTGTATATTAATTATCTGCCAAATGATCCTTTTTCCACCTTAAATGACGAAGAACCTACAAATATAGTTCTTTTAATGTTTCACCCCTTCAAATAAATCTCGATTGTCTCGTGAACTCTGCGAATTACGCTTGAAGTCGTTGAATGTATAACTGATCGTCAACGTAATTACAGGAAACTTCGGTTGAATCCGTGTGATGGATTGTAGATTGGCTGTCACAATGTCACTTCTGTAACGGGCAGAATTGAATATATCCCGAAAAGAGAGAGTCGATTGCAGATGAGGACTGAACAACTGTTGGCGAATGGCGAGATTGACGAACCAGAAAGAATCCGATCTCCCTTGCGTAGTAACCGAAGGACCTACAAAATTTCCATCCAACTGAATACGTGTATTCTTATGAACCCGGAAAAGATTATTGATGGTAAAGTCGTAATTAGTACTCGTTTCCTTTTTGCCTCCGGAATTAATATTATTCATCACCTTGTAGTAGTAAATATTCCCGTTGACATCCAGATTCCACCACTTGTTGATTTTCAACTGGGTACTTAGCTCAACACCTAACGAATAGTCATTGCCCACGTTAGCCATCGAATCCAATGTCACTCCCGCCTCATAAGGCACACGCAAGCGTTCAATCTTATCTTTACGCTTTCTGTAGAACAGACTGGATTGCAAAGTATGCTCTCCCATCGTCTTTTTATAATTCAGCTCGAAAGAATGTATGTATTCTGGACGAATATCCGGATTGCCGATTTCAGCAGTATAGTAATCGCGATAAGTAATGTAAGGCTCCATAAAGAAGAGTTCCGGACGATTGGTGCGATACGAATAGGCAAATGTCAGCTTCTGTTCGTGCGGCAGCGTGTATCCCAAATGAACGGATGGGAACACTTCGAAGCGATTCACCGTACGGTCGGAACCTTCGATAGAGCTTCGCAGCACTTGGTGCGTATGTTCACCTCTCACACCTACCTGCATGTCGAATGATTTATAACTGTCGCTTCCCATGACATAAACGGAGTGAATGCCCCGCTGAAAATAGAAGGTGTTATAGATATCTTCCCGCCAATAAAACTCTTTCTTTTCCGGATTCCAGAATTGCATTGAGTAATCGCCATCCTCCAGATACGAATGATATTGATAGCCACTTTCTAAAAGACCGGTTTTACTGTAAGGATAGCTGTAGGAGAGATTGCCTTGTACTGTCCAGCGTTTTTCGTCCTCCCAAGCGCGGTGTCCTTGTTGGCGTTGCTCGCTCTTGTCGAAAAGATCGCTCTGGAAATACTCTAGTGGGTTATCTTCATAGCCCAGCATGAAGCTGCCGGTAAGTGCATGCCCGTTGTCGTTAAACTTATGCGAGAATCCTGCTTTTCCGATATTGACCGTAGAATGCAGATCATATTTGTCGCGGCTATAATAGTCGGATGGGGCGGATTCTGTGCCGGAGTTGGAATGTTTTTCTGTATAATCGAGGTCTCCTTCACGGGTGAACTTGTCATATACCACCTGCAACTCAGCGTTGATGGACGTTTTCGGGGTGAATGAGTACTCAATGCCTCCTCGTAGTCCATAGTGATAATTCTCACCGATTCGCGGTCCGTCGGACAAGGAGGTGGTGGTCTTGTCGCCAACAATAGTTGTCTTTTTCTGTTCGAAATCGCTCTTACGGATGGGGTTGTTCCAATGTCCGGCAAGGTGCCACTGTAGTTTCTTACGCTGTTGGGACAATAGGAAGTCGAGTCCATTGGAGAGCGCCGTGCTACCATACGCATTGACGATACCATTGACGCCCGGCTGTTTGTATTTCTTGGTGATAATGTTAATCATTCCCACTTCTCCGTCCGTATCATAACGTGCAGAAGGCGTGGTGATGATTTCTATGTTCTCTATCTGAGTGGAAGGAATTTGTTGCAGCGCCTGCGAACCGGAATAAAAACTGGGCTTTCCATCTATATATACCTTAAATCCGCTACTTCCGCGAAAGGTTACTTCACCATCCACATCAACCCGGATGGAGGGAGTGTTTTCTAGAATGTCGACTGCCGTACCACCACTGCTCATGAGGTTGTTTGAAGAGTCTATAATCTTTTTGTCCAACTTGTAGATGACTTGCCTTTTGGATGCCTGCACCACTACTTCGGCTATTCCGACTTCCAAAGGTTGCAGTTCGATGACTCCTAAGTCCGTCACTGATTCGGAAGAGGTGATACGAATGTCATTTTTAGTGTAGATGTCATAGCCGATCAGTCTCACCATTAACGAATATTCCCCTTTGTCAATACCTGATAAGTGGAAGTCGCCGTTTTCCTTAGTATGAGTAAATGAGGCAGGCTCGGTTTCGCCTTTCTTCGTCAGTACGACATCGGCAAACTCAATCGGGTTGCCTGTACCTTTTTCTTGTACTTTACCTTTGATTTGTACGGGATTGGGAACCGCCATAAGGCAGTTGAAACTAAAAATAAATAGAATAAGAGTAATTGTAGCTTTCATTATTGCGTTGATATTTTGTTTTATGCCGCAAAGTTAATGAAGTACTTCAGATATTAGGAAATTTCGGTTTGCTATATGTTGCTTGTGTCACGGGGAGAGACATATTTGTCACGTTGCGACACGGCTAAGCACGGAAATAAGCCTATATTTGTCCATGATTTCAATGATAGATATCCATACCGATAAGAAAGGAATCACTTGTTTACTGATTACTTTTCTCCTTTTGCAGACCACCGTTTCTGTGAGGGCTTTCAACCTGCGTAAAATAAACGATGCCGAGAATCTTTCAAGCAGCCATATCTTTTCTATCCATCAGGATGGGAAAGGATTGATGTGGATAGGAACCGGTCGGGGAGTAGATGTTTATGACGGAAAGCAAGTCACCTTATACAACCCCAAGTATGCGGAAAACTTTTTCACCGGTTGCAGAATCGACAGGATTGAACAAACCGATGAGAATCTGTTCTGGCTACAGACTCATTACGGACTGTATGCAATAGATATGGAAACCTCCGCACTCGAATCATTTGAGATGTTCAATCGGATTGCTTTTCTGAATCGGGATAGTTCCGGAAATATCTATCTGGTGCAGGGCAATAATTGCATCTATTATAAATTGAAAGATCAGCGTCAATTTGAACAGTACTTCATTCCGGATCTGAGAGCGAATGAAATTGTCGATTTCTTTGTGGATGAATCCGACCGGTTATGGATATTTCAGAAGGATGGTAATAACCGTTGCTTTGCACTACGGATGAATGAACGGGGTGGCATTCGTCTGGATGCCTTGACCGGATATCAACATTCGGCAGGTGTTTTGTATGCTACCAATGACGGCAAGCATACGCACTATATGGTGGATGAGACACTGACTCTTTATGAGTTTGACACATCGACAGCTAAGGCGGCCTTAGTGTATGACTTGAAGAAAGGACTTTCCGGAGGAGACGAAATCACTTCTTTGGTGAAGTTTCATCATGATTATCTCATCGGATTAAAAAACGGTGGCTTGTCGTTGCTCAGGAAAGAGAATGAAGTTTATGTTTTTGAGGAAATAGATGTGCCGGGGGGAGTCAATTGCTTATATAAGGATCACTTTCAGGATATGGTGTGGATAGGCACTATGGGAAGCGGAGTGTATACTTATTCCTTGGATATGTATTCTATTAAATCTACCAGTTTGAATGAATTTACTTCAAAAATCGGGCAGTCCGTAAGTGCCTTGCTGGTCGATGAATCGAATACATTGTGGGCGGGTACTAAAGGTGGCGGTATCTTGCGGATTTATAATTATCAGCCGGAGAAAATAGCAGGAAATCATCGTGTGGAATTAATCACAGCATCCAATAGTCTGCTCAGCGACGATGTTATTCTGTCTTTCGGTGAAAGCCGGCAGAGTGGTTTCTGGATCGGAAGTGAGCAGGGGCTTAGTTATTTTAGTCAGAAAGACAATCGTGTCAGCCCGATACGTGTTTCATGGGAAGGCAGGGAAGTGAAATACGTATCAGATATATATGAACAGGATTCGATCGTATGGCTTTCTACTCTTGGAATGGGGATGATAAAAGCCACTCTTCAATGGCGCGGCAATCAGCCGGTATTGACTGCGGACAAGCAATTCTTGGTGAATGAAGAAGATGAAGTCACCAATCATTTTTTGAGTATCTATTCTGAGAACGATTCTATCTTGTGGTGTGCCAATAAGGGGGAAGGTGTTTTCAGACTGAATACTGTTACATCGACACTGGATAATATTCACTTCAGAGGAAATACGATTAATGAATCCAATGTGATACAAAAAGATAGTCATGGAGATTATCTGATCGGCACTAATGCGGGACTGGTGAAGTATGCGCTTGAGAAACGTAAAATGTGCAATGGGGGCAACAGTTTGCCGACGAGCAGTGTATATGCTATTCTGGCTGATTCTAGCTCCGGCTATTGGTTGAGTACGAATCGAGGACTTATATTCTACCATACTGATACGGAATCGTTCAGGCTGTACGATCATCATGACGGGCTTTCGGTATTGGAGTTTAATGAGGGAGCATCTTTCAAGGATACCCGAAATGGGACTTTCCTTTTCGGGGGAACGAATGGTTTTGTCTCCATCAAAAGAAACTACTTTGATGAAGGACAACATTATATGCCGTCTGTCTATTTCAGCACCATCGCCATTCGTGATAACCTATATCCAATTGAGACGTTTCTGGCGCATGAGGGAGAACGTACCTTTTTAACACTTTCGCATGAACAGAATTTTTTTAAGATCACTTTCGCGGCAATTGATCATTTGAACGGGAATAGTTATTCTTTTTACTATAAGCTGGGCAGTAGCAGGGAATGGACATACAATGGAAATTCAGATGAGATATCGTTTGCCGATCTTCATCCGGGACATTATACACTCTATGTGAAATATTATAATAAGGTGTTGGGGAAAGAAAGCTATATCTACAAAATGGATATAAGAATCTCTCCGCCTTGGTACGCGTCTCCTTGGGCATATTTCGTGTATGCCTTGCTTTTACTGGTTGTAATCTTATTGATAGCCCGAGTATGGGTGATGTATCACCGAAAGAAGAAAGCAGAACGGCAACAAAAGATAGAGCAGCAGCACAAAGAGGAAATCTATGAATCGAAACTTCAGTTCTTTACCAATATTTCACATGAATTCTGTACGCCGTTGACGCTTATATACGCTCCTTGCAATAGGTTACTGGCGGAGAAGAATCTGAGCGAATCGGGCAAGAAGTATGCGTCGGTAATCAAGCAAAATGCTGAAAGGCTCAATTCTCTCATTCAAGACTTGATTGAATTTAACCGGATAGAATCGGGGTATAAGAAACCGGTCATTGCTCCGGTCGATATCACCGCCATAGTCGGCAAACTGGTGGAATCATTTACAGAAATGGCGGAATCTCATGCAATCGTATTTGAAAAAGAAATCTCTCCTTCCATAAGATGGAACTCTGATAAGGATTTTATTGTCACCATTCTTTTGAATTTGCTGTCGAATGCGTTTAAATATACGAAGAATGAAAATAAGGTAAGAGTCAAGGTAGGAGTACATCAGGACCATCTGTGTATGATTGTTTCCAATACCGGGGCGGGAATAGCGGAGAAAGATATTCCTATGTTGTTCGACCGGTATCATATCTTGCAGCATTTTGAATTGAACGACCGTTTCTCGTCACGCAACGGATTGGGGCTTGCTATTTCAAGCAATATGGTCCATCTGTTGGGTGGTACGATAGAGGTGGAAAGCGTTCTGGATGAATGGACTCATTTTAGGGTAAAGTTGCCATCTCTCGAATCGTCACAAGTAGGATCAGAGGAAGAAAAGACAATCTCGCTGCCCAATTACAGATTGGAACATACTTCGGTATTTCAGATACCTGAAAGCGAACTAAATACATTGAAACCGACTATACTTGTTGTGGATGACGAGGTAGAAATACAATGGTTGCTTTTCGATATTTTCAAAGATGATTATAATGTGCTGACAGCAGTCAATCCGTTGGAAGCTATGGAAATGTTGAAAGAGAATACTCCTGATCTTATTATCAGTGATGTCGTTATGCAGGGGGCAGACGGATTGACGTTTTCGCGACAGGTGAAAGAAGACAAAGATACCGCTCATATTCCTTTTATTCTCTTATCTGCGAGGCGGGATATGGAAGTACAGACGGAAGGGCTCAATGCCGGTGCGGAGATTTATATAACCAAACCTTTCCATGTAGATTATTTGAAATCTTCAGTACGGCGTTTATTGGAAAGAAAAGAAAGTTTGAGAGAATATTTCTCTTCCCCGTTGAGCCTGTATACATTGGAGCAAGGAAAACTTTCACAGAAAGAGCATAAGAAGTTTGTCAACGAGATATTGAAGATTATAAATAAAAACATTAAGGATAAGGAGCTCTCTGCTCACCTGATAGCTGAGAAAATGAATATCGGACTACGCTCTTTTTATCGTAAACTGGAAGAGGCGGATGGTATTAATCTCACTGAACTGATTAATAACTGCCGATTGGCAAAAGCGGCGGATCTACTTACAAAAACAAAACTTACTATTGATGAAGTCGTGTTTCAATCCGGTTTTACCAATCGGTCTACCTTCTATCGGGCGTTTTCGAAGAAGTACAATTGTACTCCGACGGAGTATAGGAAAGAGCGGAAAGCTGTATCTGGGAATGTATAGAAAGCATCATCGCTTGTACTTGGTTGACTTTTTAGTGTCTTATAATATCGACTAATTCATCAACAGATAACCTCACAATTTATTATATGAGCTTTCCCAGTGTTCAGTATGGTGCCCGAAGTAATGGCAAATAAACCGTTTATTATGTGATTATGAAGCTTAGATTAATATACTTCTATAGTAACATGTTATCGTTTTATGTACATGATCCCATCAGATCACGTATGTGAACCATTGGGTTTGCGTACGTGGTCCGAACGGTTCACGTGCGTGAAACGAAAACATACTACTAACAAAAAATATTGTTCAAGCATTGTTTGCATATTAATGATACTAGCATTTGATATTAATACACGTAGCATCAAATGAGTAAGATGACCGTTAATCAACAAAAAAACAGGCTATGTTATGACGTCAGCCTATGGCTTTCGCTATAAAACGATTGAAATAGGAGGCATTGCACTCCAGACTTCAAATCCTTGAATTGCATACTTAAACTTTGATATTCAAACGATTAAATCAATACTTCATGAAAAATAAGGTGATAATAGAAAAGAATAACATTCCTATTATCACCTTATTATCACTGCCTATTGTCACCTTTAACCATTTAATTATAAGCAAATTGACTCTGAAAAGTGATAAGTGACAATAACTCATGACTTAAAAACCTTGGTTGTTGGATAATTATAGAAGGCTCTGATGAAACTATGAATTGACATTCGATTCGGCTGAGGAGGTGGTCGAACTCTTTGTGTTGAAAACAGCCAGTCCTTTCACCGTTAGCAAATACTTTTGCCGAGGGTGCTTTGGATTATCAGGATAAAGAAGAGAAACAAACCCATTCTGAATGGAAGGCGTAAGATAATTAATGATAAAAGTAGGGCGGTGCTTTAACTCCATCTTTTCCATTAACGCTTTTAATGAATGTTGATCAGTCCCAATGGCTTCAATGATTGCTGAAACTTGTTCGCTAACTTGTTCGGTGAGCTTGTTCGGTACTTGTTCGGTACTTGTTCGGTGAGCTCTCCCATCATCAGATTCCTAAAAAACGAAACCAAGAAGCTCGTATCCGGTTCCACCCCTTTCCGAACATTTCTATAATTGGCACGGACTAACGCATTGCGGAAGTACCAAGAATTGTCGGCAAACAAATCATTGTTCACATCAAAACCGATGCTGCGAAGATACTTTATGGCAAAGACAGCCGTAGTGCGGGTGTTGCCTTCACCAAAGGGATGAATCTGCCAAATGCCGGATATGAATTTAGCAATATGCTCCACCACTTGGTCCATAGTCAGTCCTTTGTATGAGAAGTTTCTTTCCTGTTCCAAATCATATTCCAACGCTCTGCGTAAATCTTCCGAATTGACATAAAGCACAGTATCGCCTTGAAGCACCCATTCCTTTTTCGTAATATCATGATCGCGTATTTTACCGGCAAACTTGAAAATACCTTCAAATAATCTGCGGTGAATGGAAGTAAATCCTGTTACAGAAAAGGCAAATGACTGTTCATTTAATATTTTGGCAATGTTGGCTGACACTTTATCAGCTTCTTCTGTCTCTTCGTCTTTAGGAGTACGTGCGGTTTTTGATTGATAATATCCATTGATGAGTTTCTTAACTTCATCAATGGATATGTCGCCTTCAATATGCTTTACGGCAGTATCTTTCAAGTAGTCGGATGTCTGTAGTCCGTCTACCGCCTGCAAACCGATTGCGGTTTGCCAAGCAGAAGCCTTCTCTTTTTTGTCAGGCTCATTGCCGCGTATGTATGATTCAAAATCGATGTCCATATATTCTTTATTTATCTATATCACACTGATATATGCAAATATAAGAAATAATATGCGATTCTCCTCTTGGTCCACACTACAAACAATCCATCAGGAAGAATTTAACGCCCCGTTTTAAAGCTATTCGCAACTGCCTCTCCCGAAACTAACCCGGGTGAACTAGCTTTTATCTTCATCTTGCCCGGCTTGAACGTACTGCGTACTGCCACCCTCATCAATCCACCTTCGGCTTGCAACTCCTGATCGCCGGGAGTATGGTAATTTAAATCCTTTCCTTCCGTTACATAGAAGTTGTAAGAGCCTTTGTACACTCCTTCTCCTTCCACTTCGAATTTTAACAGATTATCAGCCAACGGACACCAATGCCCGTCCTTATCGACGACTCTGGCTGTGACGATAACGGCATCCGAAGCATTGGCTCTCAGCTTAAATGTCTCTCCGTTTGGTTTCACTACAGGCTTTTCTACCGTTAACTCAACAGCGTATGGCTCACCCGCAGAGTGAATCTCTTCCGAGCATACCGGCTTCTTGTTTTCATCCAGCCCTACTGCCTTTACGCTCCCCGGTTCCCACTGTATCCCTTTCCAAGTACAACGCCGGGTAGCTTGCTCCGGTTCCACTATCCCTTTCGACTTCCCATTGACAAACAACTCCACATAAGGACAATTGCTCCACGCATCCACCTCCTGAATGCCGGAATAATTCCAATGACTCTGCAAAGCAACTCCCGGTTTCTGCGAAAAAGGAACCCAAAGTGCTTTCTCGTAAATCCGATACTTCAACTTAGGGAAACGATTTCCATCCATCGCACATGAACCCAAGCTCTTCTGATTTTTCATTCCATTCAAATAGATGGTATATCCTTCGCCGTATGTCTCCGCCAGCATCCAGTCTATCCAACCGCAAGCACGACGATCAATGTTATCAAGGTAGTTCTGCACATAATCCATCGAGAATTCTTTCTCATTATCATAGTCGAAACGCGCAATACACCAACTGGGAACGCCCGACCAATTGGCTCCATACACCTCAGTATTCAATGAAGGATAACCTTCCATCTTTTCATACCGATTGGTATAGCCTATCACAATAGGAGTCTCTTTGTTCCATTCGGGTGGAAAACCATCCCGGTTGAGTACCAGCCTTGGCTGTATATAGTCCCATTTGTTGACCTCTTCGAGTGTGTACGAAGGCAGATATTTAACGCCATCGTATGCCAATCCATTGTTAGACTCCCAGACAACAACCGAAGGATGGTTGCGGAAAGCAACGACCATATCGCGGTCATACTCTCTTTTGTATGTATTGGCAGGCTCATTCTTCAACGACCATTCATTATCCCCGCTGTTGACTATCAGTAATATGCCATACATATCACACGCCTTAAAGGCTTCCGTAAACGGAGGCTGATGACCAATTCGTAGTGTATTTCCACCGCACTGAGCGATATATGCAATATCTTGCCATTGCAGAGACGCCGGAACGGCCGCTCCCAAGCCGGGATAGATGTTTCTATTACCGAATCCGCGTAAGATGCACTTCTCTCCGTTGACATAGCAATGGTCCTTATCCCATGTGATCACTCTGATTCCCCATTGCTCGCTTTGTGTATCTACCAATTTGCCATCGGCATAAACGCTGTTTTCTACCGTATATAAATAAGGAGTACCCGATCCTCCTACCGGATACCAAAGATGAGGATTCAAAACAGTCTCCGTCCGGTCAAACAAATAGGTTTCTCCCGCTCCTATCGTTTGTTGGCTGATATAAGTGGCAACTTTCTTTCCTTGTTCGTCTTTCAGATACGTCCGTAGTTCCACATTCCGTGCTTGCTTCTCTGTATTCTCCACATTGACTTGGAAACGCACTTCGGCTTTCTCCTTCGTAGCGGAGACGGTTCCCAGATAAGTACCCCATTTTCCTGTTGGTGAATAACTGTTGAAAGGAATATGCACTTTGTGCTTCTTATGCAGATACACCGGGCACACAATTCCTCCCATCGCTTGCCCGAATCCTTCATTTACTCCGAACTCGGGCCAAGTGAAGAATGTGTTTTTCGCATTCGACACTTTCACGGCTATTTGGTTCTCTGCATTCCAACGGATGTAGGGCGTAATATTGATTACGAAAGGCAACGAACTCCCCACATGAGTCACGATCCCCGGTTGAGGCACTTGGGTATTTCCGGGGATGGCTTGTCCGTTGATATAAACAACCGCCCCTATATTTACTCCCTCAAATTCAAGAAACATCTCTTTTCCTTGGTCTTTCTTGTTGAAGAAGAGCTTCTTCCTATACCATGCTTCTCCTCGCCAACAACGTTCTCCCGTACTGGCATTCAAATAAGTATCTTCTTCATTGTAGCAATGAGGGATGCCGACAGTTTCCCAATCTTCGTCATCATGCGTCGAAGAAGCCAGTTGTTCGTCCGAGTAGCGCTCTTGTTTCTCTACCGGATGAACGGTGAGCTCACTGATACTGACCGGAAGTTCCTTGCCATCTTTAGACAAACACTTTTCGATGGAGAACCGAATGTAGCGATAAGAAGATCCTGTGGGAATAGCTAACGATGTGTTGACCACCGTTTCTACATACCCCACCGTACCGGTGCTGCCTGTACTCGTGATGTCCCCCTCTTTGTTCAGTTGGCAGGCCTTCTTGTCTGTTGCTTCAGACAGGGTATTCCAATGTTCATTGTCTTTCGACCCCTCCATTCGTATGTTTACAAACTGTATTCCATCTCCTTTAAATACCAGTTTTACTCTGTCCAGTTGTCTCGCGTCACCCAAATCTACCATCCAGTTTGCATCCGGCTTTCCTTCCGCTTTCCATTCGGTATTAATATCACCGTCGTTGACGGCAGCTACCGCTTGAGTGCCGTACAAGATTGTGGCATCCTTTGCCAAGTTCGTCTCCTTAAGAATGATCTTGGTGAATTTCCAAGGAGTCTCTCCTAAGTTAATAACCTGTTTCGTATTAGCTGCAAATCCGTCTATCCCGAAGAACAGTGGAATGAAGTAAAAGAAAAAGTGCTTCTTCATCATAGTGTTAGTAGTTACGTTTATTGATTGAATAAAGTGTGTATCAGAAATCTTTTGGCGACCATTCGTCATGCCACTCTATGCTGATGCTGTCTCCCTGAAACTTGATAGGAAGCCAGATATATCTTGAATCAATTAAATCCAGCTTATTCCATTTGTCGAACATGGCTATGTATCTGTCTTTTTCAGGGTTCACCGGCAGCACAAACGTACTTTGTCCGCCAAACGTCTTATCACCATTCTCTCCGATACATGGATTACCCATAGCTTTCCATTCTCCGAGCATAGAGTCGGCTATGGCATATTCTGCCTCATTGGGGTCCCATCCACTGCATCCGGAAGTGATCATGTAGTATTTGTTCTGTCTTTTGAAGATGGCGGGCGCTTCCCTTGATTTCCCGGGGAATGCAATAGCGTAAGTGTCCGTATGCTTCAGATAGTCGTCAGAAAGCAGATGAATAAATAAAGTGGAATTGCCTCTTGAAGAATAAATATGGTAAGCTTTTCCGTCATCATCTTTATAGAGAGTCATGTCGCGGCTCTCCTCTCCATACGGGCGGAGCGAATGCAGATACTTGAAATCTCCCGTCGGGCTATCGGACACTGCAACTCCTGTGGCTGCCATCGAATAATTATAATTGTCGATATGCATCCACATGACGAATTTCTTTGTCTTTTCGTTGTAGACCACTTTAGGACGTTCTATCACCATCGAAGGATGAATGTCGGAAGTAGAATCCGTTAGATTGGGTTTTAATACTACTCCTTCAAACTTCCAAGTGTGCAGGTTCTTGGACGAGTAGCATGCCACGCCGCCTGCCTCTGTGCGATAACAATCCCACCCGACGCCCGGGGCGCGATAAGTGGAGTCGCCCTTATATTCTCCATACCAATAATAAGTACCGTTATGAAATAGAACACCGCCACCGTGGGCATTGATATGCGTTTGATTGGTGTCATGCCAAACCTCTCCCGGGTAGATCCTCTTGGAGGAACATGCATAAAGACCAATGATAATGATTGCCGATAAGATAATACGTACTGTTTTCATGATGTTAAGTTTATATTTAATTCATCTGTATTGTTCATTTTCTGTTGCTTCTCAAACTCTTTGGGAGTCACGCCGAATTGCTTCTGGAATAACTTAATGAAATAAGAGGGCGAATTGATACCTACGATATAACATACTTCTCCAGTTCGGTAATGCCCGTCGGCTATCAACTCCGAAGCCTTCTTCAAGCGAATCAATCGGATGAAGTCGGTAGGAGATGTGCCGGAAAGAGCTTTGATCTTCCGATGCAGACTCGAACGGCTCATGTTCGTGATTTCCGACAGGCGTTCTACACCGAAGTTGGAATCTGTAATGTTATCCAGTATGATGTTTATGATCTTATTGATCAGCTCCTCGTCCGCTTTGCACAAACCGATGGATTGCGACGTCACGTATGGCTTCTTCATGAATGCTTCCCTTTCCCGTTTCCTGTTTTCAAGCAAAGAGTTTAATTGCGTGATCAGATACTTGAAAGAGAACGGTTTTTCTACATAGACGTCCGCGCCCATCTCGAGCCCTCTTATCTTACTGTTCAAGTCATTCTTGGCAGTCAGTAGAATGACGGGGATGTGGCAATGTTCAATATCCGTCTTAATCTTTTTGCAAAGTTCAAAGCCGTCCATGATAGGCATCATGACATCGGTAATGACCAAAGATATGTTTTTGGATGCAATGATGTCGAGCGCTTCGGCTCCGTTTGTCGCTTTCTCAACGGAAAAGCTTCGGCTTAGTTTATCGACCATGAACGAAAGCAGTTCGACATTGTCTTCCACAACGAGTATTTTCTCTTGTTTAGTCTGTACTTCCGTATCTTTGTCGTTGAACATCTCTATCTGGTCTTCCTGTTCTACTCCTTCACTTATAGGGATAGTGAGCGTGAATACATTCAGGTCGTTACAGCTTTCGTATACCAATGTGCCATGATGCAACTCCGTCAGTGAGCGGGCTAAGGAGAGCCCTATGCCGGAACTGGCATTCACATTGGCATTCTTTTTGAGTTGATAGAATGGGTCGAATATCTTATCCGTCTGATCTGCCGGAACGATCTCGCCGTCATTGCTCACTGTCAGGTAGAATTGCTTTTCATCGGCAGAAAACTCTATTTCGATATGCGAATCCGAATATCGAATGGCATTAGAGAACAGGTTATTGAGTATCTTAATAAAAGACTCTCTGTCAATGCGCGAATACAGATTCTCTTTGCTGATGGTGAGCTGGAATTTCTTGTTGTTGGACAGAGCCATGGGCAGAAACTCCTGATACACATCGTTGATAAGAACCGGTATGTTGTAGTTTATAAAGTTCATGGTGATTTTATGAGCGTCGATCTTCCTGAAATCCAGTATTTGGTTGATCAGCGTCAGTAATTCCATCACGTTTCTTTGCATCTGTTCGATATTCTTTTTTATTCCGGGATCTTTGATGTCCATCTCTCCCAATTCCTCCAAAGGTCCGTTGATCAGAGTGAGAGGTGTACGTATCTCATGTGCTACATTGGTGAAGAAGTCAATCTTCGAACTATATAGCTCTCTTTCTTTTTCGCTTTGAAATAAGCGGAGTTTCTCTTGATTCTTCTTCTTATTTACGTAGATATAATACCTGTTAATCCACCAGATGCACAGTGCTATTGCTATAAAGTAACAGGTATAAGCAATCCATGTTCTCCACCAAGGCGGGAGTATCGTAATCTCGACAGAAGCCCCTTCTTCGTTCCATACATTGTCGTTGTTGCAGGCTTTGACTATGAATTTATACTTTCCGGGAGATAAATTGGCGTATGTTGCGCTCTGGTTATCTTTTGTATAAATCCATTCTTTATCCAAGTTCTCCATTTTATAGGCATACTGGTTGGCAGTGGGAGAGGCATAGCTTAATGCAACAAAGCCTAGCTCGATATTGTTTTGGTTGTATTCCAGTACAATTTGCGGAGACTCTAGAAATGTATTATTGTATTCTCCATTTCTCAACTTATCAGTCGGTTCTTCATTTTTAGAATGGATATAAGTGATATACACCGGAGGAATAAAGTTATTCCGGTTTATTTTATCGGGGGAGAAAGAGATTAAACCTTTGGAGGTTCCTAAATACAACTCCCCGCTACTGCTAGCCAATGCCGATTCATAACTAAATTGATTGCTCGGCAAACCGTTGTCAGTAGAGTAAACCTCAAAATGAAAATCTTTCGGATTCATGCGTATCAATCCATTATTGGTTCCGAACCATAAGTTTCCGTTCTTGTCCTCAACGATTTCGTAGGCGCTGTCATCGGGCAGTCCTTCCGGTAGTGAGATTCTTTTGAAGTCATTGTTCTTGGCATTGTATCGGCATATTCCCCCACGATCTGTGGCAAACCAGATGTCTCCGTTGCTTGCCTCTGTAATGCTGCTCACCGAATTAGAACTGATGGAGTGCTCGTCGGTAATGTCATGAGTATATCGCTCCGTCTTTTGGGATTCCAAATTATATTTGAATACTCCGTTTCCCATCGTGGCCACCCATAAATTGTTGTGCGAATCTTCGATGATATCATAAATATAGCTTAGTCCAAACTCCGGCATATTGACGAACTTCATCGTTTCCGCGTCACCTTTGTAGACTCCCCAGCCGTTACCCAACCAGATATTACCGTATTTATCTTCGCAAATGGCATAAATGCTCGATTCGTTTAGACCAAGCTGCTGACCTGAAAAGTGCCGCACACTATAGTCTTTTGTAGAAATGATGTCGAGTCCGTTTTTGAATAGACCTACCCATATATTCCCGTTTACATTCAGCATGCACAGTGATTGTTCCGAGGTTAATTTGCCGCCGATGTCTCTACCCACTTTTATAAAAGTCTGTTCTGTAGGAGAGAATACATTGACTCCGGCATCTTCAGTGCCGATCCATATATTCTGGTTGTTATCTTCTATTATATCCCTTATCCTTTTGCTGCTGATCGTTTCTTTCTTAATCAAAGGAATGTAGCGGGTGAAGTTGAGCACTGAACTCGACATGTAGTTGATTCCTCCTGCATTGGTTCCCACCCAAATCCCTCCTTCTCTGTCTTGATAGATCTTACCGATCTGATTGTCAGAAAGAGAATAACTGCACATCGGGTCATTGTGTATATGAACTGTTTCGTTGTTCTCATCAATAATGTATATCCCCGCTTGAGTTCCTATCCATAATTTCTCATCGACTCTTGCGATGCATCGAATGATTTTATAATGTACTTCCGGAACATCGACATCTGTTACTACATTCCTCCGTTTATGTATCTTGCGTAGTTTTCCTTCGTGAATACCGAGTATCAGATATTCACCGTCGTCTGCCATCGTATAAATGTTCTCACCTAACAGTGTACTTTCTTGTGTATCACCGAGGTGCTGTATAAACTGATCCGTATTCTCGTTGTATAAATAAACACCTTTTCCGTTTGTGCCTATCCATATACGGTTGCTTTGGTCGATGCATATACTCTGTGGGTTGCCATGATCAGGAATACTCTTTTCTCCGAACTCATAGAACTGTAAACTTTGAGTCGATTGAATATAGCGGAACAACCCTTGGTTAGGAACTATAATCCATATATTCCCGTTTCGATCTTCCCGGATGTCAGCTATCCAGTCCGTTATTGATATTCCTTCGACTGTCTTACTATCCAGATAAGTGAACACACCGTTTTGCGGGTTTAAGATAAACACACCTTTATCCGTGCCTACCCATAGATGCTTGTTCTTATCCTCAAACAGAGATGAGATATTATTGTTTTGTTTCTGTGCCACTTCATCGTAGCAATTAAAGATAGTGAAGCTCTTTCCGTCGTAACGGTTTAGTTTGTTGCGTGTGCCGAACCACATAAATCCGTTGCTATCTTGAATGATTGCTTTCACATCTGTCTGCGATAATCCTTTGTTTTTACCAATAGTGGTAAAATAGTGATTGTCGAGAGCGTACCCGTGCATGACGAATAGAGATGCCAGGACAATAAGTGCGATGTTTAATATGGATTGTTTCATGGGCTTAATCAGTGATAAAATGTTTGCTGCAAATTTATATAATAATAAAGGAATAGATCATTCAAAAAATAGCAAATTAGTAGTAAAAGCCCTTATGCTACTGCATTTAACACTAATATACTGGTGTTTTCGTTTAATGCATTGGTCGCATAAAATAATGCATTGGTCGCATGCGTCTCGCTTGTTTGATGCGTTGATACTAATCTTATACTTTTTGCTTCTATTTTGCAATCTTAATAATTCTAAAGTATCTACTTTTGGGGTATGATAATTATTTATCATCCGCAAACCTATTTAACATCTTAATATCTGCAATATGGAAAACAGTTCATAGTATCGTCCCGGATTCATCACTAATTGTGAATGAAAGAAACAAAAACCTTTTAAGTTAATCTTTAAGAAAACACAGTATGAAAAAGTACAAGTTGAAATTAATCTTTTTTTCTGCAATCGCAGCATGTTGCGTAGTTGGCTGCGATTATGACTTGGCTCCTATTAAATCGGCAACGGTTTATCCGCCTGATCTGAGTAAAGAGTCTGTTTTTAAAGCTTTCTCTCCTGACAGTGGCGGTCTTGCCACACAATTGGTACTTTATGGAGAAAATTTCGGTACGGACACTTCTTATGTGAAAGTGACGGTAAATAACAAGAATGCAAGAGTGGTCGGGGTGAATGATACTATCATTTATGCCGTAGTTCCGGCGAGAGCCGATACCGGATATATTGATTTGTATATCGGTAAGGCAGAGGCGAAGAAGAAATACACTTCTGATAAAGAATTCATTTATCAGTTTAAGCGGAATGTGACAACCGTAGTTGGGCAGCACAATCAAGCAGGTAGAGATGATGGCGGTTATGCTTCATCTAAATTACGACGTCCTTGGTTCTTGCTGACAGATAAAGACGGTGCTATCTTCTTTGTTGATGAAGGACGTGGAACCTCAGCTAATGGTGCTTTACGCCGGGCATATCAAGGCAATGTGGAAACTTTGCTGCAAAACACAGAAGGACCTTTCCAGTCTCCTACTTGTCTGGCATTCAGTCCGCGGCAGGATACCTTATATATCACCAACTATTCTTATCCTTCGGATGCTGGGGAGATTAAGACGGATTTTAATATCATTTATGTCACACGCGACGGTGGTTTTATGGATGTACGCGGATTGTGTAAAGGAGCCAGAGTGGGTACTCAGGGTATCGCTGTTCACCCTAAAACCGGAGAAGTCTTTTTCAATAATAAGGTAGACGGATATATATATAGGTATGACGGACCGGGCTTTAATGATGTTACTCCGCTATTTCAGTTGAACAATGGCGCACGTGAAACGGAGATGCGTATGTTGTTCAATAATGCAGGAACAGAGCTGTATATTTGTGTCAGAAACAGACATTGCATTCAAAAAGTATCTTATAATGCTGCCACTCGTGAATTTGGAGAACCCAGAATGTTAGCGGGTGAATGGGATGTACCGGGATATGCCAGCGGTAAGGGGCCGGCTGCCCGCTTCGATAATCCGGGACAACCGATACTGGATGAGGATGGCAATTTGATCGTACCGGATAAATTCAATCATTGTATTCGCAAAATCACTCCTGACGGTGATGTAACCTTATATGCCGGACTTCCCAGACAATGGGGCTTCGTAGACGGTATGCCTGAACAAGCGAAGTTCAACCAACCGGAGGCGATAACCTTGTATACAGATCACACTCTTTATGTCACCGACCGTGATAATCATGTGATCAGACGTGTAGCTATCGAATGATATTAATCAATTATATTCTGAAATACCATGAGTGATCTGAAAAAATATATATTATTCATTTTCCTTATTATAGGGATGAGTTGCGAATTGAGTGCGCAATCTCAAAATAATGTGGTAACCATAAAAGGTACTGTGAAAGATAACATAGGTTCTGTTGTTGGGGCTACTATTGTTGCAAAGAACCAGCCGGGACTCGGAATTGTCTCTGATATTGATGGCAATTTTACCATCAAGGTCGGTCCGTATGACGTACTGCAAATCTCTTTTGTTGGATATAAAACCCTAGAATATCCGGTTGTTGAGATTAAAGATAAGAATAATTTGGTGGTGACCATCCAAGAGAAGAACATGGAAATAGACGATGTAGTGGTAACAGCCAGTGGTATCCAGAAAAAACGTACGCTGACCGGAGCTATCACTAACGTGGATGTTGCTCAACTGAATGCTCCTACCAGTAGTTTGTCTAATGCATTAGCCGGTGTCGTTCCGGGCATTATTGCCATGCAATCGAGCGGTGAACCGGGAGAGAACTATTCGGAGTTCTGGATTCGAGGGATGAGTACGTTCGGTGCCAAATCGGGAGCTTTGGTTCTAGTAGATGGAGTAGAACGTAATTTTAATGAGATTCCTGTAGAAGATATTGAGTCTTTCTCTGTACTGAAGGATGCTTCTGCCACCGCCATTTATGGTAGTAAAGGTGCCAATGGAGTAGTACTGATTACCACCAAAAGAGGTGAGAAAGGTAAAGTTAGGATCAATATCAAGACCGGTTTTGACTGGAGTACACCTGTGAAGGTTCCTGATTATGCCAATTCGTATGACTGGGCAACACTGGCTAACGAAGCAAGAATAGCACGGTATCAGACTCCCGTATATACGGATGAAGAAATTAATATCATTAAGAATGGGATAGACCCGGACTTATATCCGGATGTAGACTGGAGAGACTTGATGCTGAAGAAGGGAGCGCCGCGTTACTATGCAAATATAAACTTCTCCGGTGGTAGCGACAATGTACGATTCTTCGTATCGGGTATGTATCAGAACGAACAAGGACGATATCGCACTTCTAGTTCGGAGAACCGTTACAACACCAATGCTACGTACGAACGATATAATTATCGTGCCAATGTGGATATGAACATCACAAAAACGACGATTTTGAAAGTCAACGTAGGTGGCTGGTTGGTTAACCGCACATCTCCTTCGAGTAGTTCCAAAGATATCTGGGATTCGTTTGCAGAATATACTCCGCTAACTTCACCTCGTAAATGGTCTACCGGGCAGTGGACAAGAGTAAAGGGAGATCAGACCCCTGAATATAGAATGACTCAAACCGGATACCGTACTATTTGGGAAAGTAAGATAGAAAGCAGTGTCGCACTCGATCAGGACTTAGACTTCATTACACCGGGCCTAAAGTTTAGTGGTACATTTGCTTACGATACTTATAACAATAATACCGTTATCAGAAGCAAGAATGAAGAACTGTGGGAAGCGGAAAGGCGACGGGACGCATACGGTAACTTGGTTTTACGCAGAGTACAGAATGCAAGTCCTATGGGACAGAAAAAGGAGATATGGGGTGATAAGCGTTATTATCTTCGTGCTAACCTTGATTATTCCCGTCTGTTTGCGAGCAAACATCGTGTAGGCGCATTTGCAATGGTGTATCAGGAGGAAACTTCGAATGCTAATTTTGACGAAAAAGATTTGATCGGTTCCATTCCGAAACGTAATCTCGCTTATTCCGGTCGTTTGACGTATGCTTATAAAGATAGATACCTTGCTGAATTCAACTGTGGATACACCGGTTCGGAGAATTTCGAGAGTGGCAAGCAGTTCGGTTTCTTCCCGGCATATTCGGTCGGTTGGGTAATATCTGAAGAAAATCTAGTGAAGAAGGCACTTCCGTGGTTGAGTCTGTTTAAAATCAGGGCATCATACGGTGAAGTTGGTAATGACGTATTGGACGGTCGTCGTTTTCCTTATATTACGTTGATTGGTCCATACGATGACGGTAGTTATGGATGGGGAGAATTTAACACGAATGTAGCTCAAGGTTATAAGGTTTCTATAGTAGGAACACCGAACCTAACTTGGGAGGTTGCCAAGAAACTGGATGTGGGAGTCGATTTCGACTTCTTCAATGGAAAAGTAAAAGGTACGGTTGATTATTTCCAAGACAGGCGTGATGATATTTTCATGACTCGTCGGCATATGCCGTTGACTACCGGTTTGGCTGATTTAACACCGATGGCGAACGTAGGAAAAATGAAGTCTCGCGGATGGGATGGTAATATTGAGTTCTATCAACGCATAGGTGAGGTTGATTTGACATTGCGTGGCAACTTTACTTATCAGACAACAGATATTATAGATAGAGACGAGGCGGCTAATGAATTGTGGTATCAGATGGACAAAGGTTTCCAACTACGTCAAACCAGAGGTTGGATAGCCTTAGGATTATTTAAAGACAAAGAAGACATTGAAAGTAGTCCGAGGCAGGATAATCTTAGTAGTTTCCCCATAGCTCCGGGAGATATTAAATACAAGGATGTCAATGGAGACGGCGTGATCAATGATGATGATAAAGTTCCATTAGGATATCGTCAAGAACCGGGACTACAATATGGTGCAGGGCTTAGTGCCAGTTGGAAGAATCTGAATATTAGTTTCTTGTTGCAGGGAACGGGTAAATGTGACTTCTTCGTAGGAGGCTATGGACCTCATGCCTTCAGAGATGAGAATAACGGAAATATTCTGCAAGTAATGGTGGATGGCAACAGATGGATCCCAAGAGAAGTATCAGGAAATCCGGCTACGGAGAATCCGAATGCTGACTGGCCGCGTTTAACCTACGGCAATAATGGTAACAATAACCGTGCTTCTACATTTTGGCTGAAAGACCGAAGATATCTGCGATTACGCAATGTAGAAATATCGTATAACTTGCCTCGTTCTTTTTGTCAGAAATTTGCTATGACCAATATGCGCGTTGGTTTTATCGGACAGAACTTGATAACATGGGCTCCATTTGATTGGTGGGATCCGGAACCTAAAGACAACGAAACAGGATCAAGATATCCAATCAACAAGAGCGTTTCCTGTTATCTACAAATAAGCTTCTAGTATCTTTAAAATAATCATTATGAAGAAAATACTATATATCATATTATTCTTTTGTTGTACAGGTTCTTTTCATTCCTGTAGCGACTATCTAAATGTTGATAAGTACTTTTACGATCAGTTGACATTGGACTCTGCTTTCTCAAAACGTGTATATGTAGACGGCTGGCTGGCTACTACCTTTGATGTCATGGGGCGCGCCGGAGAGTTCTACGAACCATTCCGTTGGGCAAGTGATGATCTTTATCATCCGGATATGATCAATTATGTAGAAGGTAACTATAGTGCATCTAACCAACTATGGGATGGTGCTCAAATCGAAAGCCGCATCTGGAGAATGTACGAAGGTGTTCGCAGAGCATCTACCTTTATTGATAATGTAGATAATTGCCCCGAACTGACCATGAGTGAAACTAGCGACATGAAGGCTCAGGCACGTTTCCTGCGTGCATATTGCTATTGGGGACTGATTCGGGCTTTGGGACCTGTGCCCTTTATACCCACCGAAGGACTGGATGTTAATCTCTCGTACGAAGAACTCTCCTTGCCGCGTGAGCATTTTGATTTTATTGTCAACTTTATAGACAAAGAACTGGCTGAAGCTGCACGTTCACTACCTGCCACGCGCACTACCAACAACATGGGACATCCCACACGAGGAGCCGCCTTGGCGCTTCGTGCACGTGTCTTACTGTTTGCCGCCAGCCCCTTGTTCAATGGCAATACCGATCTGTTTGATCTGAAAGACAATAAAGGAAGGCAACTCGTGTCTCAGGAATACGATGAAAGCAAATGGGCGAGAGCCGCTGCCGCTGCAAAAGATGTAATAGATTTGGGGCAATATAGCCTATATACTACACCTCCTGCCGTAAACGTGACAGAGTACGAACGTCCGCCTTACCACCCCGAGTATTCGGACAAGAACTTCCCCGAAGGTTGGGCGAATGTCGATCCTCTGCGCTCTTATAAGTCCATCTTCGACGGAACGATATTAGGTTCGAAGAATCCCGAACTCATATTTACTCGTACAGAAGTAGGAACAAGTGCTATTGAAACGTGGAATCAGCGTTCCATGCCCCGCACCTTGTTCGGAGACAACCGCCTTGCCGTCACTCTGAAGCAAGTGAATGCCTACTACATGGACAATGGCCAAACCATCGACGAAGCAAAAGCCACAGGCTACTATCAAACGGAAGGATTCACCACCTCGGCAAACTCTAAAGACAATCCATACTTGCCGGACAATGTATCACTGATGTACAACCGTCGCGAACCGCGTTTCTACGCCTCTATCGCTTACAACGGTTCGGTATGGAAAGCCGAAAGTGCGGCAGAATCGAACTTCCGCGACCAGCAGATCTTCTATTACAGAGGAATGAACGACGGTAAGCAAGGCTTCAAAGAGGACTGCCCGATTACCGGTATTGGCCTCAAAAAGTACTACAATGACGAAGATGCCCGTTCGCAAGGTGGATATCGGGTCAATAAGACCGAGCCTACGATACGCTACGCCGAAGTGCTGTTGATCTATGCCGAAGCCCTCAATGAACTGAGTGAAGGAGCTGCACACAAGGTGACCAATTACTTAGGCGAAGAAATCACCATCCGTCGCGACTGGCAGGAGATGCAGAGAGCCATGAAACAGATCCGCATGCGTGCCGGAGTGCCTGACTTCACAGCGGAAACGTATCAGAATCAAATAGACTTCAGAGTAAAGCTGAAGAGAGAAAGACAGATCGAACTCTTGGGTGAGAACGCTATGCGCTATTTCGACCTGAGACGTTGGAAAGACGCAATGGTAGAAGAAAGCCAGTTGATGCAGGGATGTAACATCAACATCAGCAATACGGAAACACACGTACAGGATTTCTACAAACCGACCATCATTACTTCTGTTCACAAATACTTTGAACAGAGAATGTATCTCTGGCCTTTCCCCAATTATGAATTGAAACGTAATGTGAACTTAACGCAAAACCCCGGTTGGTAACTTATTAAATGAATGGTTATGAAAAAGATTATACTAGTATATAGCTCGTGCCTTTTGTTGCTTGCTTTGGCAGCTACATCGTGCAATGATTCGCTGGCTGATGAGTTGTTTCGTAAGTACTCTTATATCACTCACAATGGTTGGCAGGAATACAATCTGGAAGTGGCCGAAGACAATACGGCGCGATTGCCGATTTACTTCGGAGTGAACGGAACTTCAGGCAATGGTAATGATATTGTGGTGCGAATCGGAGTAGACCCCGATACGCTGGCAGGATATAATAAGGAGAAGTTCAAGAGTCAGACAAATCTGTTCTATAAGATGCTTCCGGAGTCGTGTTATTCCTTTGATGCCGATCAGTACACGATTCCTCGTGGTGAGCTCAAGACGGGTGCCTCTATCCTGATAGACCTCGACAAGATACGGGAAGTGGGAAGTCTGTACAACGACTACGTGTTGCCGCTCCAAATCACCTCTTCCGAAGGGGAGCCGAAAGGAGACAAAAGGTACACTACTGTGCTGGCTCACATTGGTTTCATCAATGACTTCTCGGGAAATTATGTAGGTAAAGGAGTTGCCACTCAGAAGGGGACTTCTTACAACACGGAGGTAAACAGTTGCCAACTATACGCCATCAACAACGAGACGTGCTACATGTTTGTGGGTGAGAAAGACCGCTCCAATACTGAAGATTATCTTCACTACGTGATCGAACTGACGAAGGATGCAGCCGGAAACCTCACCGTTACTCCCGGCGAAGGAACCGAAGGACTCGACTTCCATCTTCGAAACGTAAGCATGAAGCGGGTGTACGAGATGAATTATAACGATAACCGTTACTATTCGCAAGTCACCACGCTGGAGATCTCCTACGAGTACGTTGATTCTACGAATCCACTCGACCCGGTGGGTATATCGTTTGAAGGTACTTTCTCCATGTCGAAGAACGTGTTGAGAGTAGATCATCCCGATGTTAATGTGGTAGAGTAACGAAGTGTAGACAACGATTATGCTTTGTTGTTGAAGTTGACAATAGTATTCATGTTGAGGTAGACAATTGTATTCTTGTTGAGGTAAACAATTGGTAGACAATAGTATCACAACTCCCCTCCTTCTGGAAGGAGGGGTGCCCGCAGGGCGGGGTGCTAGGTTCTTTCGGAGATTGATGATTATCAATGAACTGTAGGCTTACCTACCACCTCCCCCTACGGGGACTCCTCCTTCCAGAAGGAGGAGAGTGGAGATACTACCATTTAACTAGTCATACTACTATTTAACCACTCATACTACCATTTAACTAGTCATTTACGAATTGTCAAAACAAAGCCCAGTGCGTGTCAAAACAAAGCCCAGTGCATGTCACAACGTTACCCAGTGCATGTCACAACGTTGCCAAGGGCTTGACACAACAATGCCAAAGGCGTGTCACAACAGTGTCAAGGGCTTGGCACGACTCTGGCAAAGGCTTGTCAGAAACGTGATACCAGCTTGTCATGAACAAGGCAACTATTACTTAGAATAATAAACAGTGCCCGACTATCAATCATTCCCTATATTAGATATGATCAAACAGAGAATATTCATCTTATTAATGGTATGCAGCATTGGTTTCGTGAAGAACGCCGCAGCCTCCTCCTACGTTAAAAACCCCGTAGATTACGTCAATCCGTACATGGGAAATGTCAGTCATCTACTGGTTCCCACCTATCCCATCGTGCATCTGCCCAACAGTATGCTCAGGGTCTATCCGCAACGGGGAGACTATCTATCGGATAAAATTCACGGTTTGCCACTATTGCAAATCAGTCATCGCGGTTCTTTTGTATTCAACCTTTCTCCCTTTCAGGGCGAAGAGTCGGAGCTGAAGCGTGTGTTCGATTATGATTATGACAATGAGTCCATAAAGCCCTATCATTATCAAGTTGACTTGTGTGATCAGCAGCTTCATGCCGAGTTTGCTCCTTCCCATCAGTCTGCCATTTATCATTTCGACTATAAGCAGACCGCAAAGAAGCCTTACCTCGTATTCAATGGCGGCAACGGTGAAATGGAAATTAACGGGAATGTGATCTCCGGTTATCAGAATATATGGAATAATCTACGGGTTTATATTTATATGGAGATGGATGTGAAGCCGGAGCATGCCGGTATCTTTCAGTCCGGGCAATGGAAAAAAGACGTGCAGAAAGTGCAAGGCGAAGGCTTGTGCATCGTGGCATCGTGGCCGTCGGCTTCGCTATCGCTCAATGTTCGCTACGGAGTTTCGTATATCAGCGTGGAACAGGCGAAAAGAAACCTGCAACGGGAGATACGAACTTATAACCTGAAAGAAGTAGTCGCCGCCGGACGCCGTATCTGGAATGCCGAACTGGGTAAGATTCAAGTGGCAGGCGGCACGGAGAACGATCGCCATGTGTTTTACACCTCTCTCTACCGATGCCTCGAACGCCCGGTAAACATCAGTGAAGACGGACGTTACTTTAGCGTATACGACAATAAAGTACACGAAGACGAAGGCCATGCCTATTATACAGACGACTGGATTTGGGACAGCTATCGCGCCGCCCATCCCTTGCGACTGTTGATAGACCCGAAACGGCAGATAGACATCATCCACTCTTTCTCCAGAATGGCGGAACAGGGCAATGATCATTGGCTCCCCAACTTCCCTGAAGTGACCGGCGATTCCCGCCGAATGAACTGCAATCACGGTGTATCCGTATTGGCAGATGCGTGGTATAAAGGCGTGCGCAACTTCGATTTGCAGAAGATGTACGGCTTTGCCAAAGCATCGATAGAAGAAAAGACATTAGCCCCGTGGTCGAGTGCCAAGGCGGGGTGGTTAGATCGGTTCTATCAAGAGAAAGGATACATACCGGGGCTTGCCGAAGGCGAGAAAGAAACAGTGCCCGAAGTAAATTCTTTTGAGAAACGGCAATCGGTAGCCGTGACGTTGGGAACTGCCTACGATCAATGGTGTCTGGCACGCATTGCTGAGGCTTTAGGATTGAAAGAGGAATCGAGTCATTACTATACTTGTTCTCACAACTACCGTAATTTATTCAATCCGAAGACTTCCTTTTTTCATCCCAAAGACAAAGACGGCCATTTTATAGAACCGTTCGACTACCGTTTCTCCGGCGGCATGGGTGCTCGCGAATATTATGGAGAGAATAATGCATGGGTCTATCGCTGGGATGTTCAGCACAATGCCGGTGATTTAGTAAAGCTGATGGGTGGTCCGCAACAGTTTGTCCGCAACTTAGACGCTACTTTCAGTGAATGGCTGGGCAAGTCGAAGTATGAATTCTACGCCCAACTGCCCGATCATACAGGAAACGTGGGACAGTTCTCGATGGGTAATGAGCCTTCGTTGCATATACCTTATATGTATAACTTCGCACAAGCACCGTGGAAGACACAGAAGCGGATTCGTTCTCTGGTTCACCAGTGGTTTAGGAATGACTTGATGGGAATGCCCGGAGATGAGGACGGGGGCGGACTTTCTTCGTTTGTCGTCTTCTCCATGATGGGATTTTATCCCGTCACGCCCGGTTTGCCGGTCTATCATATAGGTAGTCCTTTCTTCTCTGCCGTGAAAGTGAAGTTGGAGAATGGAAAGACAATCGAAATAGTAGCCCGCAATTGCTCAACGGATAATAAATACATTCAATCGGCAAGAATCAATGGTAAATCTTGGAACAAGCCGTGGTTTAATCATGCAGACATCAAAGATGGCGGTAAGCTAGAGTTTGAAATGGGTAATCAATGTAATACGGAATGGGGAGCGGATGCAGATGCGGTGCCTCCTTCTTTCAAAGAATACGAATATTAATAAGATATATATCACATGAAAGTAAAATGTCTATATTTGTTGAGTCTATTAGCTCTAAACAGTATGCTTGTAAATGCACAGAAAGCAGAAGTCTATACTTCGTCGGAAGAAGCAAAGTGGCAGCAAACATCCGTTGAAGTCAGTAAACAGAAAACACCGGAAGCGGATATTGTCATCTCCACCTCCAAAGATCAAGTGATCGACGGCTTCGGAGGAACTTTCAGCGAACTTGGCTGGGATGCTTTGTCTTTATTGTCGGAAGAACAGCGCAACGAAGTATTGCGTGAACTCTTCGGTCCCGACGGGATGAGGTTCACCTTCTGTCGCATCCCCCTTGGTGCCAATGACTTTGCCCGCGATTGGTATAGCTTCAATGAGACTCCGGGAGACTTTGAAATGAAGAACTTCAGCATAGAGCGAGATAAAACCGCGATGATTCCATACGTAAAGGCAGCTTTATCCTTCAATCCCAACCTCAAACTGTGGGCATCCCCGTGGAGCCCCCCTGTGTGGATGAAGCGGACAAAGCATTATGCCACCGCCCCCGGCGACCGTAACGACTTTACCGAAAAGAATGAAGTGGCAGGCGACCACTTTATTCAAGAACCGGAGTATCTGACGGCATACGCACTTTACTTCTCGAAGTTTCTCGATGCTTATAAAGAAAACGGGATCAACGTCTCGATGTTGCAGTTCCAGAACGAGCCTTATACGAAGCACCAATGGCCCAACTGTAGCTGGATACCCGAGTCGATGGCAAACTTCATCGGAAAGTATCTCGGTCCCGCCATATCAAAGAAACATCCCGGCGTAGAGTTATGGTTCGGCACGTTCAACTGCAACAAGATGGAAGACCTCGACTGTGTGATGCAAAACCGCGATGCCGCTAAATACCTCCGCGGCATAGGTCTGCAATGGGAAGGAAAAGACATTGTAGGAGACATACACCGCAAGTATCCCGCCATGAAACTGATGCAGACCGAGAACGAATGCGGCGGCGGAAGCATCGACTGGGCAGCGGCAGAGCATACGTTCGATCTGCTGCAAGCATACCTCAACGGCGGAGTCAACTCTTATATGTATTTCAATATGGTACTTCAAGACGAAGGAGCCAGCTCATGGGGCTGGAAGCAAAACTCATTGATACGGGTGGACTCGCGCACAAGAAAGGTGACCTATACTCCGGAGTTCTATTTAATGAAGCACCTGACCCACTTCGTGAAGCCGGGCGCCAAGAGACTAAAGGTAGAGAAAGGCGAAAATGTACTGGCATTCCGCAATCCGGACGGACAGATCGTCATACTCTGCGTCAACAAAGACAAAGAAGAACGCAACCTTGTTCTGTCTTATAAGAAATCGGCTATCCAGGTCAAACTGAGTGGTAAAACATTTAATACGATACTAATTTAATCATCATAGACTATGAAATTATTGAAACGATTAAGCTGTTCATTTGCCTTGATGGCATTGCCGTTACTGGCGCAGGCGCAAAACGGAAATGAACTCTTCCGAGATATGAACGCTCCCCAGCATGAACGAATACTCGATTTATTGTCCCGGCTCACGGTAGAAGAGAAAATCTCTCTGTTGGTGAACGATGCGAGAGCGATATCCCGTCTGAACATCGATAAGTATAATCATGGCAACGAGGCATTGCACGGCATAGTTCGCCCGGGTGAATTTACCGTGTTTCCACAAGCCATCGGTCTGGCAGCGATGTGGAATCCGGAACTGTTGCATGAAGTTTCTTCCGCCATCTCCGATGAGGCTCGCGGCAGATGGAAAGAACTCGATTTCGGCAAGAAGCAATTGGCAGGTGCAAGCGACCTTCTGACCTTCTGGTCGCCAACAGTGAATATGGCTCGCGACCCTCGTTGGGGACGCACACCGGAAACGTATGGTGAAGATCCTTATTTGAGCGGAGTGCTCGGCACTGCCTTTGTCACCGGTTTGCAGGGAGATCATCCACGGTATCTGAAAACCGTTTCTACTCCCAAGCATTTTGCCGCCAATAATGAGGAGCACAATCGGTCGAGCTGTAATGCCATCATCTCCGAGCGCGATTTACGCGAATACTATCTGCCCGCCTTCGAGCATTGCATCATAGATGGAAAGGCACAATCTATCATGATGGCATACAATGCCGTGAACGGTATCCCTTGCACGGTCAATACCTACCTGATTAAAAAGGTGCTTCGCGGAGACTGGGGATTCAACGGATACATCGTTTCGGATTGCAGTGCACCCGAATGGATGATCACGCAGCATAAGTATATAAAGGATCTGGAACTGGCAGCTACGTTGTCCGTCAAAGCCGGGCTGGACTTAGAATGCGGTAACCGCGTGTATGGAGAAGGGCTACTCAACGCCTACAAGAAATACATGGTGAGTGATGCTGACATTGACTCCGTAGCCTATCGGGTGCTTCGCGGAAGAGTGCTTTTGGGATTGTTTGACGATCCTTCTTTGAATCCGTATAATAAGATAGAACCCTCTGTGATAGGCTGCAAGAAGCATCAGGAGATGGCATTGGAGACTGCACGGCAGAGTATGGTGCTCTTGAAGAATGAAAAGAACTTCTTGCCGTTGAACCTGAAAAAGATAAAGTCGATAGCGGTGGTAGGAATCAATGCCGGACATTGCGAGTTCGGAGATTATAGCGGTAATCCGAAGAATGCACCGGTTTCTGTACTGGATGGCATTAAAAGTTATACCGACGAGGCAGGAGTGAAGGTGGTTTATGCTCCTTGGGTGTCGCCTACTACGGAGTTTGATCCTGTGACGAAGAACTACTTCCCAAACGGATTGAAGGTAGAGTATTATAAAAACACCAGTCTGCAAGGCACTCCGTCGGTTCGCGTGGAAGAAGAGTTACTATACGATCCTGCTAGCAAGCCCGACCGTTTTCAACCGGAGGCACCGATGTCCATTCGGTGGACGGGAGTACTGAAACCCATCGTATCGGGCAGCTATACCTTAGGATTGAAGACGGACGACGGATGCAAACTGTTTCTTGACGGAAAGAAACTGATTGACTCGTGGACGGAACGCAGTGCTCAGATGGATCATGCAGTCATTGATCTGGAAGCCGGCAAAGAATATCATCTGCAAGTAGAGTATTTCGACAACGGTGGGCAATGCTTTGCCGGACTCTATTGGAAAGCTCCGCAAATAGATAATACGAACCGCTTGGCACAGTATGGAGATGCCGGGAAGGCTGCCCGCGAGTGTGATGTAACCGTAGCCGTTTTGGGAATCAACAAGTCGATCGAAAGAGAAGGGCAGGACCGCTATTCTCTCGAACTACCCCTCGACCAGCAAGAGTTTATTAAAGAACTGTATAAAGTCAATCCGAATACGGTAGTGGTATTGGTAGCAGGCAGTTCGCTGGCTGTCAACTGGATGGATGAACATATTCCGGCTATACTGAATGCGTGGTATCCGGGAGAGCAAGGAGGTAGTGCAGTGGCGGAAGTTTTGTTTGGAGACTATAACCCCGGTGGACGTTTACCGCTGACTTATTATAATTCGTTGGACGAACTTCCTGCATTCGATGACTACTCTGTGAAGAACAGAACGTATCAGTATTTTGAAGGAAAGCCGTTGTATGAGTTCGGCTATGGGTTGAGCTATACAAAATTCAAGTATAAGAATAAAGGCATTACAGTTGGAGATGAGGTGATAAACGTTGACTTTGAGATATCAAATACGGGTAAGTATAGTGGTGATGAGGTGGCACAGGTGTATGTACGCTATCCGGAGACGGGGACTTTTATGCCTATCAAGCAGTTGCGCGGATTCTCCAGAGTCAATGTAGATAAAGGGAAAACGAAGAAAGTAACAATCTCCATTCCGAAGAAAGATTTGAGGTATTGGGATGAAAAGTCCGGTAGGTTCGTCACTCCCGAGGGGCAATATATCTTCATGGTAGGGGCTTCTTCCGAAGATATCAGATATCAGGAAACTGTTGAGTTATAATTGACTAAAGTTTCGCAAGTGTTCTGTCTAGTTTTAGGCCGACTAAAAGGCAGTACTATCTCTACTCTCCTCCTTCTGGAAGGAGGAGTCCCCGTAGGGGGAGGTGGTAGGTAAGTCTACAGCTTATTGACAATCAGTACTTTGCAAGAGATACCTACCACCCCGCCCTTTGGGCACCCCTCCTTCCAGAAGGAGAGGAGGGGAGATACTAATGCCTTATTAGTCATCCCCAGTGGAGATAGTACTCATGCGGATTTGTCAGACAAGTATACGAATTACGAAATTTAAATAATTGATATAAGACTAAAGCTTATGAGAATAAAACTGGTTGTGTTGTTATCGTTCTTTCTTGTTCCGCTTGCGGCACAAGAAAGAATGGTAGTCCGGTTGGATGAAGGATGGCGGTTTATTAAGGAAGATATCACTTCAGCAACGGATGTTTCTTTGGATGATCGGCAGTGGCAGAGCGTGAGGGTTCCTCACGATTGGGCGATAAGCGGACCGTTCGATCTGAATCAGGATATGCAATTTGTGCAGGTGATTGAGGACGGAGAGAAAGAACCGAAACTTCGTACCGGGCGTACAGGAGCTTTGCCGGCAACCGGAGTAGGGTGGTATCGCCGGAAGTTGCATTTGCCTGCCGATCAAAAAGGGAAGCGGGTTTATGTAGAGTTCGACGGTGTGATGAGCAACGCACAAGTTTATTTGAATGGGCGATATATTAGTGGAAGACCTTATGGATATTCTTCTTTCTCTCTCGACTTGACCGGACTATTCTCCTTTGGTAAAGACAATGTGCTGGCTGTCAGAGTGGAGAATAAGCCCGAAATGTCTCGCTTCTATACAGGGGCAGGTATCTATCGTCCTGTGCGGTTGGTCTGTACTTCTTCGGTACATGTGGCTCATTGGGGGACGTATGTGACAACTCCTCAAATCAGTTCCGGTAAAGCGGTGGTCAAGATAGAAACATCGGTAGAGAACTTTGATGAGAAAGTAGACAAAGTACGGTTACTGACAGAGATCTATGATAAAGAAGGTAAGTGTGTAGCCCGGACTTCGTCCGTTCGGAAAGGGAAGGAACAACCGTTGCGTTTTGTGCAGAAATGTACAGTGAGCCAGCCTTCGTTGTGGAGCCCGGATACTCCGATTTTATATACGGCCGTCTCTAAGGTGTATGTAGAAGATGAATTATGTGATACTTATCGCACCGACTTTGGTTTCAGAACGTTGAAGTTCGATAAAGAGAAAGGTTTCTTCCTGAATGGAGAAAGAATGAAGCTGAAAGGAGTTTGCCTGCATCATGACTTAGGACCCTTGGGGGCAGCAGTAAACACGAGGGCGATAGAACGTCAGCTCGAGATGCTGAAAGAAATGGGATGCAATGCAATCAGGACAAGTCACAATCCGTCGGCTGTGGAGTTACTCGATTTATGTGATAGAATGGGGATTATGGTGCAAGTGGAAGCCTTTGACGAATGGAAGATGGGGAAATGTACCAATGGCTACAATACGCTTTTTGATAAGTGGGCAGAAAGAGATCTCACCGATCTTATCCATAGAGACAGAAATCACCCCGGTGTAATTATGTGGAGCATCGGCAACGAACTGCGAGAACAGGATGCCGCTGACGGTGGGAAAGTAGCGCAGTTCTTGACGGATATCGTCCATCGCGAAGATCCTACCCGTCCGTCTACCGCCGGATTCAACAATCATTGGGGGGCGATCACCAACGGACTGGCGGATGCTGTCGATCTGGTCGGCTTTAATTATAAGCACTTTGATTATGTGAATAAGCATAAGGAACATCCGGAGTATGTACTCTACGGAAGTGAAACGAGTTCGGCTGTCAGTTCGCGGGGAGTCTATAAATTTCCGGTGAGAGATAATTGGGAACCGTGGTACAATGATTATCAGGTTTCCAGTTATGATATGGATTATGTACCTTGGGGAAGTGCACCTGATACGGAATTTGCACAGCAAGACGACAATGACTTCTTGCTGGGTGAGTTCGTGTGGACCGGTTTTGATTACTTGGGCGAACCTTCTCCCTACGGTGACGGTGCTCCTTCACGGAGTTCTTATTTCGGCATTATCGACTTGGCTGGTTTAAAGAAAGACCGGTATTATTTGTATCAAAGCGTGTGGAGTGATCAACCGGTTCTGCACGTCATGCCTCATTGGACTTGGCCTGATCGCATAGGGCAGGAAGTGCCTGTTCAGTGCTATACCAATTATCCGAAGGTGGAACTATTTGTGAACGGCGTGAGCAAGGGAGTGCGGACGAAAGACGCTTCTGCCAAATTTACGCGTTATCGTATGATGTGGGATTCGGTGAAGTATGAACCGGGGGAGATAAAGGTGGTTGCTTACGACGATACGGGACGGGCATGTGAAGAAAAGACGATAAAGACGGCAGGGCAACCCTATCAGGTACGCCTAAAAGAAGACCGCAAACAAATCCATGCAGATCATAAAGACTTGTCGTTTGTGACGATTGAAGTGGTAGATAAAGATGGTAACCTGTGTCCTCGTGATGCTTCCATGCTCTTTGTCAATGTGCAGGGAAATGGGATATTGAAGGCGTTGTGCAATGGAGATGCTACCGACCTGACTTCGTTCTCTTCCAATTATATGAGAGTATTTAATGGTAAAATGGTAGCAATCGTGCAATCTACTGATCTTGCAGGAGAAATAAAATTGGTTGTTTCCGGCGAGCGGTTGAAAAAGGGAGAGGTAACGATTGGCACTTCCGGGAATTAGTACTATTTTTGAAAAGATAAGATGAATCAATTTATAATAAGAACAGATACTATGAAAAGAGTAGCATTCACTTTATGTTTCAGCGCACTGGCATTAATAGGCACTGTGGCGCAAAATGAACCTTATAAGAATCCTCAACTATCTCCTGACGAACGCGCAGAAGACTTGTTGGGACGACTGACATTGAAAGAGAAAATCGGATTGATGCAGAACTCTTCTCACGCAGTGGAGCGATTGGACATTGCTCCTTACAACTGGTGGAGCGAGGCACTACATGGTGTTGCCCGCAACGGACTGGCAACGGTATTTCCTATCACAATGGGGATGGCGTCTACTTTCGATGATGAAGCCATCGAGCGGGTATATACAGCCGTAAGTGATGAGGCCCGTGCCAAATTTCATGAGGCACATCGGCACAACAGATATGGATATGGAAACGAAGGACTTACCTTCTGGAATCCTAATGTGAATATCTTCCGTGATCCGCGTTGGGGACGGGGACAGGAGACTTTCGGTGAAGACCCTTATCTGACTACCCGCATGGGAGTAGCTGTAGTAAAAGGTATGCAAGGACCGGCAGATGCCGAATATGACAAGACGCATGCGTGCGCCAAACATTATGCCGTACATAGCGGTCCCGAAGCGAAGCGCCATTCTTTTGATGTGGAGCATCTTTCTGCCCGTGACTTATGGGAGACGTATCTGCCTGCCTTCAAAGCACTTGTGCAAGAAGCCGATGTAAAAGAAGTCATGTGTGCCTATCAGCGTTTTGAAGGAGAGCCTTGTTGCGATAGTAACCGTTTACTGACACAGATATTGCGCGATGAATGGGGATACAAACATCTGGTAGTAAGCGATTGTGGCGCTATCAGCGATTTCTTCTATAAAGACCGTCATGGTACACATAAAGATGCAGCCGACGCCAGTGCCTCTGCCGTAATCAACGGCACGGATCTGGAATGTGGTGTAGAATATGCTCATCTGGAAGAAGCTGTAAAAAGGGGTCTGATCACGGAAGATCGTATCAATACAAGCCTGCGGCGCTTGCTGGAAGCTCGTTTTGCTTTAGGAGAGATGGATCCGGATTCCATTGTCTCTTGGAGCAAAATAGGTATTGATACAGTAGATTGTGATTTGCACAAGCAAATGGCCTTGGACATCACTCGTCAGTCAATGGTATTGCTTCATAATAATGGTGTGCTTCCTTTGGCAAAAGCGGGAAATCGTATTGCCGTGATGGGACCGAATGCTGTAGATTCAGTCATGCAATGGGGCAATTATAAAGGAGTACCATCTCATACCTATACTATTCTCGAAGGCATCTGCAACAAAGTAGGCAATATTCCCTACGAAAAAGGTTGTGAATTGCTAGAGAATCAAGTGTTTGATTCTTACTTCAATGAAATCTCCAACAACGGTCGTCCCGGCTTGACCGCCACTTATTGGAACAATATGAATATGAGTGGTGATGTAGCCGCCGTGCAACAATACACTTCTCCGATTAATCTGAATAACGGCGGACATACGGTATTTGCCACGGGCGTCGGTTTATACAATTTCACCACAGTTATTGAAGGAACTTTCTCTCCGAAAAAGGATGGAGATTATACATTGATCATAGAGGGCGATGACGGCTATCGGATCTATGTGAATGGCAATAAAGTAATTGATTATTGGGGAGAACACGCCAGCGCAAAACGAGAATATACTTTGAAAGCCTCTGCCGGGAAAGACTATCAGATAAAGATAGAATATATGCAGGCAGGCGCGGAAGCATTATTGAAGTTCGATTTGGGAATTTATCGTCAGATTCCTCCCGCTACAGTTGCCGATAAAGTAAAGGACGCGGATATCGTGATCTTTATAGGCGGCATCTCGCCCGACTTGGAAGGGGAAGAGAAGAACTTTGTGAATTGCCCTGGATTCTCAGGTGGCGACAGAACATCGATAGAACTACCGCAAGTGCAGCGTGATATCCTGAAAGCATTGAAGAAAGCGGGTAAGAAGGTGGTTTTTGTAAACTGCTCCGGTTCGGCGGTCGCATTGGTTCCTGAGATGGAGTCTTGTGATGCTATCTTGCAGGCATGGTATCCCGGGCAGGCTGGCGGACTGGCTGTGGCGGACGTTCTGTTCGGAGATTTTAATCCGAGTGGAAAGCTACCCGTTACTTTTTATAAGAATACGGACCAGTTGCCGGATTTTGAAGATTACAGTATGAAGAACCGTACCTATAGATATATGACGGAAGCTCCTTTGTTTCCCTTTGGATACGGATTGAGTTATACTACTTTCGATATTTCCAAAGGACGTTTGAATAAGAAAACTATATCTGCCGGGCAGGATTTAAATTTTGAAGTCAATGTGAAGAATACAGGGAAGTATGATGGAGCTGAAGTTATTCAGGTGTATGTCCGCAAAGTAGATGATGCGGAAGGGCCGATAAAGAGTTTGCGCGCTTTCCGTCGGGTACCGCTGAAGGCGGGAGAGACTTGTGTTGTATCTATCGATCTTTTGCCAACTACATTTGAGTTCTTTGATCCGACTACAAATACTATGCGTATTATGCCCGGAAAATATGAAATCATGTATGGCAATAGTTCGGATATACCTTCGGGGAATAAATTGAGTGTAACACTTCGGTAATAATATTACTCATTAATGGGGGTGTCAAAAGTCAGTAGCAATAGCTTGTGTATTCACCTACCACCTCCCCCTGCGGGTACTCCTCCTTCCCGAAGGAGGAGATTTAAGATACTGCCGACTTTTTTGTCAGCCCCAGTTTCGTTACTTTTGACTTTTTACACTCTCATTTATTTTTCGGGAAATTCAGTCTGGGATTTTAAGGACAGCTGAGTGATCCTTATCCTTTTTTATCGTTCCTGTTTCATATACTGATGTAATGGTGCAGGAAGGGGTTGTGTTGTAATGCTATTACAGACTCAGGCTTTCTCACAGCGGATCAGTACTTTTTGCCCGTTGTTTAAGGTGCTGGCAAACAGATAAGTGTCTCCACCTTCCGACAATTTGATTCGTTTACGGAGTTCGGCAACCGTAGCCGGAAAGTTACGTACTGTGATATTTGCTTTTTTCAAGTCTCCGAGACTTTCTTTTAGTTCTTTTTTATTAAGGCTGCATTGACTAATGATGTGGAAAGCCCTGCCGGGAAAGCTCTCGACCAACACATCAGAAGTATAAAGATGACTGTTAGGATGCAGTTTTTTAACAGGAAATGCGGAGGCGATGCTGCGGAAAGCTCCGGCTTTCAGGAGTGAAGCGTTCGGCTCATAGAGATAATTTTCCAGTGTGTCGGTATAGTTGCATTCGCTGCGCTGCTCCTGTTCGCGGGTGAATACGAAATGCTGTTCTTCCTGTGTCCCCTTGGTAGGGAGATTTACGCAATGGATGGATATTTCTTCTACCGATGCTTGTCCGAGTATCAGTAGTAATTCTTTGCATTCATTATTGGCAGATATGATGTGGACTTCCTGTACGTGTTGTAACTCTTTCAGTGCCAATGACAAGTCCAGCATGGGCGAGAGTTTGACCATGACCTGTCCCGCTTTGTTCAGTAAGAGTTCTTCCAGTTCGGCTACATCGGGTTCACAGTCTGAGATGGCAACAGTCTTTCCTCCGTGCTCGTTGCGGCGGGCAGGATCGAGGAAGATGCAGTCTACCGGAGACATAGCTTGCAGATAACTCACTCCGTCCTCGTTCTTTACGTTGATATGGTTTAGGTTCAGGATGGGAAAGTTGTGTGCTGCTATCTCGCAGAGTTCCTGCTGGCGTTCTACGTAAATGGCGGATTTGAATTTGGCAGCAAGGAAAGCGCAGTCTATTCCGAATCCTCCGGTCAGGTCCGTCAGGGAGTTACCTTTTAAAAGGGTTGCTTTGTAGCTGGCGGTGACTTCTGACGAGCATTGCTCCAGTGACAGGTGCTTTGGGTACCATATATCATCCGTATCTCTCCATGATGGAATCTTTTCGGCGGCAACCTGCCTTCCTGCTATCTGTGTGATGGCGGTCGGCATATCTACGTTCGGGTATTTCCGGGCTTGCAGGGCCAGAGCACGTACATCATCCGTCTGATGTTCGCGGATAAAGAGCTGGGTTTCGGGGGAGATTTGCATCATAGGTTGTTTATATTCGGCGTTATATGGTGGACTTGTTTATGGTATTACGTTGTATTTCTTCCGGGCTTCTTCCCGGCTGCAGAAGTTGAAATGCCACCATTCGCTGGGCAATGCACGGAATCCGGCGGCTTTCATTACTTTCCTTAATAATATCCGGTTCTGACGTTCCGTTTCGGTGATTTTTCCGTTGCGTATCAGTTCGCCTTCTTCGGTGATGTGCGCTTCTACTCCAAGATGATCTACCTTTGTGCCCATAGGCAACGGTCGCCCCAGCGAGTCCTGAATGCTGATGTCTACCGCCAGGCCGTAATTATGAAGTCCGCCTCCACGGTTGGGGTTGGAGACATATCTGTATTTGGAAGTTCCTTTGACCACATCCCACATTTTTCTCTGTACGGACATCGGACGTGCAGCGTCGTAAATAATGAGACTGTAAGATGGATGCAGTGCCTTCAGTGCTTCTTGTGCTTTTAAGAGGGCATACGCCGCATGAGGATGCAGATAGGCTTCGGACAGGTTGTCATAAAGAATTTCTCCGGTGAAGTTATCCGCTTTTGTGTACATTAGGCTGATGGCGATGCTGTTGTCCAGCTCCGCTATATTTATTAGTCCCAGAGAATCCATGTAAAGAGCCATCGGGCTTTTCTGATGTTTTGGAACCAGTGTGCTGGCGGATTCATTTTTCTGCGAGGGGGATGTATAAATAGAATCTGCATCAATGGAGTCCGCATGAGCAAAGGATATACAGTCGGATGCTGTACCTTCGGGGCTTATATCTCCGGGTCCTGCGCATATAGAGTCTGTGCACGTTGTTTCGACCTTTGCAGATGTCTTCGTCTCTTTATGCCCCGGTACACAGGAATACCCTGCCAGCAGAAAGCAAAAGACAGATAAACTATATTTCAGCATCATCATTACTCCTTTGGGTTTTGTGTGCCAAAGATACTTCTTTTTGAATTTAGCACCAATAAAAAGCCTTTTTTACGCTGTTTGTTGGATCTATATATCCTGCGCGTTGGACATATATGCCCTGCGTGTTGGATATATATCCCCTGTACGTTGGACATATATATCCTGCATGTTAGGTTACTATACCCTGCATGAACGGTAACTATACCCTATATGCAAATATAGTCTGAATACCGGCACACCTTCTTCTGTGATTTATCCGGATTTTCAGCGGTTGATACTGACTATTACTTTTTTTAGATTGGCCGTATTCTTCCATATTTCGAGTAGTTGCAGAATACGTTCATCCGTTACTCTGCTGTTATTGACAGACAGCAGTTCCGAATATATTTCCAGCAGCTTCTTCAGTTCCTTGACAGGCTGTTCCGGAAGTTCGGCAATCAGTGATGTAAGTAGCAGCTCCAGTTCCCGGTTGTGTAGTGGGCTGACGTTTATCATTTGCTGTTGTATCAAGTCGGTAAGTCTTTTCAGAGGTCCCCATCCGGTACGTTGGTGTGAACCCAGTATCCTGCCGATACGTGCACTGTCTATACATCCTGTGCTGACACGGTCCGTCCATATTCCGGCGGCATAAGAACGGGAAGTCTTGTCGGCTACCAACATACAACTGGCTTCCAGCAGATAAGAGGTCTCATGCCATTCGTGCCTTAATTGGTGGAGTGCCTTTATGGTGGCTTGGGTGATACCAACTTCTCTCACTTCATTTAGCATCGGATCATAAATGGCACAGCGGATGCACCATACAAACAATGGCTCCGGTGTATTGGGAGCTAGCCATACAAGGCGGGGCAGATCGTTTTGTATATCGTCATAACGTTCTATCTGTGAATACATTTCCACCAGTAGCGGATGCGGGTCATACGAGTGATAACTCACTCTCTCATCATACTTTCCTTTGTTGACGATGTGGATGTTCTCTCCTTCCGGAACATTGAAACTAAGGGTTGAAGATGTCCAGTTGACCACTTTGTTGTGATAATCAGTATATGAATGAGGCGTTTGGAAAGTCCACCATGAGAAGTTTCCCGTCAGAAATTCGCGTGAGCTTTTGCTATAAGAGAAATCTTTAAATTCAGTATAAACCGTCTCCGGTGATTTGATCAATCCTGCTGTCATCCACCATGAAGGGTGGGCGAAGGGAGCTTGTGGAACTGCATCTTTTGCTCCCATCAAGAAGGAAAACAAATTTTGGTATTCCCCTTCCAATTCCTGAAGGACAGTCGGAAGGTCTTGCGAGGGATAATCATTCAATGCCATCCTCGACAGGGCTATCTGCATATCCATATCGTCCGGCTCGGCATTGGCCTGCTGATATTGCCCGAGTCTTTTTATCAGAACTATGGGGTCAATAAATGCAGGCGTATGCGTAGGAGTGGATAGCATGGGAAGTCGGTTCTCGTTGCTTTCCAAAAGGTCTAATGTCCGGCACAGTAATTGTTTGTGAATAGGAAATTCCATTCTTTTATTACTCTTCTGGCGGATGGTTATTTTCTGCAGATTGCGATATCTCCACTGACCTTTCTGAAGTTCGTCTTTCTGCACCATTTTCTCGTGCAGGGTGCTCAGTTCTTTTGCTTCTATGGGGAAACGCTTGATTAATAGTTTTGCATAGTCGATAAGGAACGTTGCCATCATAGAATCCGATATTCCGTTGCGTGAACTTCCGCCATTGATAAGTAACTTATAAGCACGTTGAAGAACAGGTGTCCATTGGGTGATATGTTTCGCTTCCAGTTGCTCATTCCATTCTACCAACGCATTCAGGAAAAGGTCGAAGTGGTATAGCTCATTGGAATCTAGTATTTGGCTGGCCAGAAATATCAGGTCTTCGATGGAAGTAATTTCCTGTATCCGGTTGTCTTCCCGAAGGATGGGTGGCATCGGTTCATAGTCGAAGGAGGCGACATTTGCCTGCTCGTCAAGAGTAGTCAGCAAGACTTTATCGGTAGATAAAGCATCTGAAACATTGTCTTTCAGATAAGCTGCCAACTCTTTTTTAGTGCTGGTCAGCATTGTTTCTGCATAAGCAGAGAGTGCTTCTTTCAATGTGGGCGACTCTGTTTCTCCAAATGTTTGAATCAGTTTCACTATCTTGTTCTGAGTAGACTCGTCGCGACTCATCAACCCTTGTGTGGCAGCGCAACAGATGGCATCATGATATTCTTTTTTCTCTTTCGCCAGTTTGCTGAGAACTCCCAGCGTGTTTTGATGGACAGCTTTTACGTCCGAAGCGAAGAGGACAGCGGTCTGATCCAGAAAATCATCTGTCAGGAACCGTGGATGGCTGCACAGATTCTTCAGAAGACCGAGAATGATATTGATTGGACGGCTATGGGGAGAAGATAGTGCGGCAAACATTTCCGGCTGCAATGTCAGTTGTTCTTCAACGCTGGGATTGAGTGCCGTAAACATACCGGCAAACCAGCTGCACAGGTTCTTGTTGAAGTTCCGGTTGATTGCCAGCAAAGACTCTTTCAGTACACGCATACGGTCTAACTTTCCGTTCTCGGTGAAGTGCTGGAATGTATAATAAGGATATCCTTTGGCCGGATTGGCGTGCCAGTTTTGCCCGCAGTCATATTCAAACAAATACCAGATGTGCTCGTTGATTGTAATATCCCGCTTTTCTAATACGGGGGTAGTGTGGATATAGTTAACCAGATAACCTGCTATCGTCTGCGGAGAGGGGGAAACGGTGAGAATTCCCCTTTCTATCCAGTCCATCAATATCTCATAGTCCATATTGTAGAAGCCTCCGAACTCCTTACCTTCACCTTCAACGAAATAACTGTCCAGCCACGTGGGAATATGCCATGCGGCTATCTCGTTCAGATGCGCTGTGTTTATCCCCCATTCGTGTTTGCGAAATTCCTTGAGGGGAAATATCACAAGGGCGGCAAGATCAATAATGTGATGCTGGCCCGACGTGGCACGCGTACCATATGTCCTTTCTTCCAGCTGGACAAACTTATTATAGTATTCTTCCAACCGGCTGAGGCAAGGGATGAGGCTCTTCCGCTCCTCCTGTGTCAGTTTCTGCAGAAAAGGAATGATCTTCTGCCCTTGCTCTTTTTCTACTATCTCGGTAAGCTGTGTTTCTAGTGCAGTCATGGTTATAATTTTGATTGAAGGATATATGATAACAATATCCGTGTTTATAAATTAGTCTACTTTAAATCAATTAAGATCACCTGAAATGATAAAAAACTGATACCAAGCAATATTACCTATTACTTATTACCTGTTACCTATTACTTATCACCTTTCTAATGCAGTAACTACTTTTTTTAGATTAGCATTCTTTTTCCACATTTCCAGGCGTTTGCGGACTTTTTCGTCAGTTACGCAATGACCGTTCATGCGAAGCACTTCCGCGTAGAGTTCGAGTAACTGTTTTTGTCCGGTGACCGGATTGTCGGGCAATCCGCCGATCAATACAGTGAGTAACTCTTCCAGTTGTTGATTGTGAAAGGTGCTTCGTTTGTATATGCTTTCATACACTTCTGTGGTGAAGCGTTTTAGCGGAACAATGCCCATATTGATAATTCGTGCTACTATTTCTCCTAGCCGGTGATTGTCTATTCTGTTGTTAGCGATGCCTTCCACCCATAGCTCCGCAGCGTATGAACGGACGGTTTTGTCAACAAAAAGCAGGCCTCCGCCCAGCAACAGTAAACTCATCTCCCGAAGCGGACAGTGAAAAGACAATAACATACGTAAAGCATTGGCTACACTGCGTTTGCTCTCTTCCTGCGGTGAACCGAAATCCATGTAGCAGTTAATGATTTGTGCAACCAGTGGTTCCGGTTGGTTGGGGAAGAAGCTGAACAGACGTTCCATATAGTCGGAATCGCCTATATTGTATCTGCTGTTGATGACCAGATGTTCTTGCCAAAGCTGGTGGCTGTTGTGTTCTGCATACTCATGCCACTTGTAGAAATCGAGCTGGAGCAGACGTGTATCTGCTGCATATTGATTTTCTTTCTGTGCCGGTTCTTTCCAGCCGTAATTTCCTGTCAGGTAATTGTGGGGCAGCGTGTTGCAAGAGAAGTTTTTGAATGCTTCAAATTCTGTATCCGGCTCTTTCACCAGTCCGGCTGCAAGCCAGGCAGATGGATGATTATACGGTGGTTCGGGCTGCGTCTCTTTATCTAATAAAAAGAGACAAAGATGCAGATATTCATTATTTAATAATTGTCGGGCGACAGCAATGGCTTCTTCCTTGTCTTCTAGAGCGCAGCGTGCTATGCCCAACTGAAAGTCCCATGAACAAGGTTTTACATTCGCTTCCTGATAAACGGCGAGCCGTCGTACAAGTTCGGTGCCCTGGATGTATGCCGGGATATGTGTCGGAGTAGAGAGTAAAGGTAATGAGTCGCCTTTTTGGATTTTACGGATTACTTCCAGCCACAATTGTTTGATAGGTTCAAAACAGGTTCTATTGCTGTAAGTTGGCTGCCAGTCTGCAAGACGCTTGAAAGCACGTTCGTCGTAGGCTCCTCTGTTTGCGTCTATCCCTTTAAGTCTTTCTTCCAGACGGGTGAAGAGCTTACTTAGGAATCCTTGGTTGGCAGTGTCTTTTTGTGTCCATAAACGTTGATATTCCAGCAGGAAAGTGGCAAGAAAGTTCTCGTATACCGCCCAACTATTGATAATGATGTTGGCTGCCCGTTGGAATACAGGCTCCATCCGGCTGAAATCTTCTTCATCCAACTGAGGATGGAAGGCGATGAGGGCGGCAATCGCTGTGTCTGTTTCCCAACTTTCATTCATGTCGAACAGGCGGCTGAGCTGGAACAGAAAATCCTCTTTATTGGCAGGAAACGGGATGCGGTTGTCTTCCCGACAAATACGAACCTTTTCTTGGAAGGTTGTTTCGGGAAGGCCGGCTTCTTCCGCAGGCTGCTTCATGAAAGAAACAAGTATATCCTGTACGCTCTGGAACATCTCGGATTGGTAAGATAGCAATGTCTCTTGCAATGTAGAAGAGGATGCGTCTCCGTATTTTGATATAAAGCTGGCAGCTTTCTTTTGCAGGCTTTCATCTTTCTTCAGGAATAGTTGGCAGAGTGGGATGCAACATGCTTCTTTCATTTCGGGTTGCCCGGTAACGATCTGCTCAAAAATGGAATAAATAGTGAGCAATGAGTTTTTGGGGCTGGAAAAGAAAAGAGTAGTCGCACGCTCGATAAACTCCTGATAGTGGAACCCGCCTTCGGAGGCAATCTTTTTTAGTTGTTGTAACATCACATTCACCGGTTTGGTGTATGGAGAGGTGAACACTTGCATGATTTCCTCTTGTAGGGATATGAGTTCTTCCGCCCTTGGCTGCAATTCTTCAAAGAGTCCGGCAAACCAATTTACCATGTCTTTTTTAAAACTTCGGTTGAAGGTGGAAAGTGTTGCTCGCAGAAGCCGGTTTCTGTCCAGATGTCCGTCGAGCGAGAAACGATAGAAAGCGGCGCTAAAGCTTTCATCCCGTGAGGTGGTCCCTTCTTTATAGGCTGTTTGGGCACGGTCATTATGATAACCAATGGATGATTCCTGTTCGAAAAGATACCAAATGTGTTCTTTTAGGGTGATTTCTCTTTTTAACAGTAAATCGCTGTTAAAAGTGTCTTTCCCTTTAGGAAGGGAAGATCTGATACAGATGTAACCGGGCAATATTTGTGCGATACGTTTTGGAGAGAGTTCTTGCATATAGCCCATATCTATCAGCTGCATGAGCTGTTCGTAGGATATATTGAAATTCAAGTAACTTTCCGCATCATTTATATACTCTGCCAGCCAACTGGGAGTATAAAGAGAAAGCAATTTGCAAAGTAAGTTGAAGTCTATGTGGTATCCCAGGTCCATTTCTCGTTTGTTGCCACATACGAACTGTACGGCACCCAGAAAGCGTGCCCGGTGATGATCGCAAAAAGTTTCACTAAACTTGCCTTTTATCCATTGCAGTTCCCGAATAGTGGGCAGGAGTTTTCTCCGTTCTTTCACTGAAAGTTCTAACAACCTTTTGATAAAAGGTATCAATATCTTTTCTTCTTTCTCCGGAGTATCCACATAAGTTTTGGATAATTTCTCCAACTCGCGTTTCAGTTCTTCCATTGTACAAGTTTCTTTACTGCCAAAATATGTTTGCAGGCTCCCCGTTCTCCCTGATTGCCGCTAAACCAGGTACAGGTGCAACGTTCTTTTTCACTTTCCCTGTCCAAAATAACCGTATGTCTTACTCCTCCGCTCCCAGCGACACGTGCTTCTGTCCGGTTTCCGTCATTTGATATAATTTCCACTTTCTCTTCTTCCAATAGCTTCTCGGCAGCCATCATACGCGGATTGAGACTCAGGATGCGCTCTGTCTTAAAAGGCAGGCGACGATAAAAGAAACTATTCTCATCCAAGTCGAATCCCAGTAACCCCATAGCTGCCAGTCGTGCGGACAGAGAATCCACCTTATCGAGATCAATGTGCTCCTCAATAGCGAAAAGAGTGGGGTTGAACTGCTGGTTGGCGTAACTGTATTTATCCATCGCTTCTATCCATTTCTCCGGTACGTCTTCAAGCAGAGCGTCCAATGCCGCACCTTCTCCTGAGAATCCGCGCCAACATTCCCGCGACAGGGAAAGGCTGAAACGAACCGGACCGAAATAGAGTTGCCAGATGGTCGATTGCATCGTCGGATGAACAAAGACTCTCAGCTCGTCGGCAAACGGCAACAGGGGTTCGAGCAGGCGCAGACGATGTACTCCTCCGATACAAACGGCATTCAGACTTTTCACCGGTGAAAAGGCCGGTTTTTGTCCGCGCATCACCAAATAATAGTCACATTTCACGGTTCCTTTGGGGAGTGTCTGAAAGAGTTGCAAAGTCTGTATGCGATTGAACGAATACATCCGTTTGGCAACAGACTGGTAAATCTGTACCGTGGTCAGCCCCTTTATCCATTTTACGGGCAGCGGTACTTTGCGTTCTATTACTTTTTCACCTTTATTGTAAAGCCCTATCTCCTTAGGTCCGACTGACATCACTACTTTTTCTTGTTTGCTGATGCTTCCTAATGCAGAAATCATACCGGCATTGAAGTCAACATTCGTTGTTCCGTTCTCCAGAAACTCTCCGTCGTGTCCGTCGGGCAGTACGTCGACTCTGGCATATACGCCTGCACAATTCGAAAATCCTTCGAAGCGTAAACGTTCATTTCCTGCCGTCACAATCGGGTCTTTCAGCATGGAAAGCTGGGCAGGAGTCAGATTAAAACTGGATTGTACCACGTTGGACAACGCAATGAGGCAGCGTGCCGTCATATAAGGTTGTGTCAACTTCCCCCAAAAGAAACAGGGAGCTTCTTTCTTTTCTATTTCACTGTATTTTGCCAGAAATAATTCGTCCTGATCAGACGAACGTTGTAAGACAGACGGAGCAGCGTATTGATATGAAATAGTATCGGTCATAGATAAATATATAAGTGCTTGTTGGACATTTCCCAAATATAGAAATTAAATCTCAGAATGGAAAGTTGTTGAGTAGTTTACTCTGTTTGTGATGCTGGGATTGTGATTTTATAAAGTGAAATATTTTAGGTTGTTTGCTTCGCTTTTGCGTTTTGAATGCGAAAGTCAGTGTTTGCTTTTATGGATTGTTTTTTGTTTCAGTATAAATGATTGTTTGCTGTATATTGC
>SKEE01000050.1_pt1 | contig 131753 bp, 143 predicted proteins | sample 4826661 | NCBI WGS metagenome assembly SKEE01 (sample SAMN11008817, study PRJNA524170) | human gut metagenome | biome: Human fecal sample; material: Feces; isolation source: fecal sample from pouch patient p20 | host: Homo sapiens | place: Israel: Tel-Aviv | collected 2016-11-14
TTTTGTACACGACGTCTAGCGTCAAAAGTCCCTACGACTTAACAAGACACCACTACTTTAACATAAAAGAAAAGTAGGAGTACTTTCTCCCGTCGGAGATTTCCTCACTACTAATCTTAGTATGTTTTGTATACTAAAGCAAATAAAAAATCAGGTTGTGGAGACCTGATTAGTGAGCTGTTGGGAATGAAATTTCAATTAGATTTGCTGTGTGCAAGGTTTTTAATTGGTCTAGTTGAACGATTGATTTATCGATTTTACGTTTGAGGAAAAATTCACGAATAGCTTCAATTTCACTATCTTTAATAGCGCGATATTTGTTTGAGATCAATAGCTCGTAGTGTTTTGGCGCTTGTGTGAAAATAACATCAGTATTTCCTGCAGAATAGGTCTCGACGAGCTTTGTATCCGTATTTCGCAACTGATTACGAACCAGCTCAGAATGACTACTTGTTGTGTTGATTAACCTCATATATCTCCTCCTGTGTGATTTTCTACCCCTATTATAACACTATTTTGAGTGAAAAAGTAGAATAAGAGATATTAGTGATGATTTTTTTTCCAAGCTTCAACCCCCCACTTGTGGCTACCACGTTTTAATTTGTCGATAGCTTCATCAATTGAAAACCAAGAGAGGTTGTTGAAGTCTTCCAAAGGATCATCAATTTCTTCAAAATGTGTCACTTCGTAGATATAAGCGGGATTATAAAAATAGGTATCACGGTGGCGAGAGTAAAAATACTCATCTGCCTGTCCATAGTAATAACCTAGCTCAGCCGAAAAGCCCAATTCTTCAATGAGTTCACGTTTTAAAGCTGAAAAATTGTCTTCACCAGCTTCGATTTCTCCACCAGGAAGAAACCAAGAACCATTAGGTGCTTGAACTAGGATAATCTGGTTTTTATCAGCATTTGGAACAATGGCATAAACACCATAGCGTGCTTTGTAATCAACAGTTGTAAGTTTTTCACCGAAAGTTGGATTTGTCATGATATTCTCCTATGAAAAATATGATAGAAATAGTGGAGACCAAAATAATTAGTACGAGTGTCTGTTGGTGACATTATACTAAAAAAATGAACTTTTTTCTATAAAATTATCGGAATATTTTGATTTTTTTATGACAATTTGCCGTTATAAAAACAGCAGAGCAGAGAATGTTGTGGAAATCTGGAATATCATCAAGTCTTGTTGATGAGCTGTCACTAGTAAAGTCATTTGAAGCAAAGAAAGAAATAGTTTGGAACTATTGTCGTCCCAAACTATTTAGAGTTTCATTATTCTGATTCTGCTGAAACGGTTGTTTCTTCTTTTTCAATTTTTTTAGCAGATTTGATGATAATTTTACCATTACTTGTCATAACAGCTTTCAAATCTTTTTCGCTTGGGTTTTCAAGATAGAAGTCTGTAATGGCATCTTCAATGTGATCTTGGATAGTACGACGTAATGGACGAGCACCCATTTTAGGATCGTAGCCAAGGTCAACTAATTTTTCTTTTACTTTATCAGAAACTTCGAGGTGAATATCGTTAGTTGCTAGGCGTTTATTGACATCGTCAAGCATAAGGTTAACAATTTGGAGAAGATTGTCTTTGCTAAGAGCCTTAAATTCGATAATACCGTCGAAACGGTTCATGAATTCAGGACTGAAGTAGTTGCTAAGTTCACCAAGAACAGAATTTGTACGTCCTTCACGAGCAGCACCGAAACCAACTGAAGCTTCTGTTTTACCAGTACCAGCATTAGAAGTCATGATAATAATAGTATCTTTGAAGCTTACTGTACGACCTTGACCGTCAGTCAAACGACCGTCATCAAGAACTTGCAAGAACATATGCATAACATCAGGATGCGCTTTTTCAACTTCGTCAAGAAGGATGAGTGAGTATGGATTACGGCGAACTTTTTCTGTCAATTGACCAGCTTCTTCGTAACCAACGTATCCTGGAGGCGCTCCGACAAGTTTAGCGACCGCATGTTTTTCCATGTATTCAGACATATCGAAACGAATCATACTGTCAGCTGAGCCGAAAAGTTCAATCGCTAATTGTTTAGAAAGTTCTGTTTTACCAACACCAGTTGGTCCAACAAAGAGGAACGAACCGATTGGACGATTTGGGGTACCAAGACCGACACGATTACGGCGAATAGCTTTGGCAATCTTGTCAACGGCATCATCTTGACCAATGACGTGTGTTTTCAAATCATCAGCAAGATTAATTAATTGTGATTGTTCCTTTTCTTTCAAATCACCAACAGGAATGTTAGTTTTTTCTTCAACGATAGCTTCGATAGTCTTTTCAGTAATGACTGGGATATCGTCTTCGTTGATTGTTTGTTGTTGCATTTCCTTGTATTTAGCGATTTGGTCACGGAAATAAGCTGCGCGTTCATAATCTTCTTCGCGAGTAGCTTGTGTTTTTAGGTTTTCAGCTTCCACTAAACGCTTGTCGATTTCTTGTGGGTCAACAAAGTTAAGGGTTAAATTCATTTTAGAACCAGCTTCGTCTAGCAAATCAATGGCTTTATCTGGGAGGAAGCGATCCTGAATGTAACGGTTAGAAAGATTTGCGGCAGCTTCAATTGCATCATCGCTGTATTTGACATGATGATAATCTTCGTATTTCTTTTGAATACCACGAAGAATCGTAATCGTTTCTTCCACGCTTGGTTCATCAACTTTGACAGGTTGCATACGGCGTTCAAGTGCTGCATCTTTTTCAATAATGCGGTATTCATTGAGTGTCGTAGCACCAACTAATTGAAGTTCACCACGAGCAAGTGCTGGTTTTAAAATATTACCAGCGTCCATGTTGCCGTCGCCTGCAGAACCAGCACCGACAATTTCGTGAATTTCGTCAATGAAGAGAATAACGTCCTTGCGTTCACGGATTTCTTCCATGAGTTTTTGCATACGTTCTTCAAATTGACCACGAATACCTGTTCCTTGCACAAGGCTAACGACATCAAGACGAATAACCTGTTTATTTTGAAGTTTTTGTGGAACGTTACCATCTACGATTTTTTGAGCTAATCCTTCAACAACGGCTGTTTTACCAACCCCTGGTTCACCAATAAGAACAGGATTATTTTTGGTACGACGGTTAAGAATTTCAATCACACGAATGATTTCGGCATCACGTCCAATGACAGGGTCGATGTCACCGCGACGAGCAATATCAGTAACGTTGATACCAAATTCTTCTAGCAAACCTTTTTGTTGTTGCTGTTGGCTAGCTGCGCCGTTTGGACGATAATTGTTATTATTGCCGCCGTTATTTCCACCACCTGATTGTGTTGGAGGCGTATTTTGGAAATCTTGTCCACCGAATGCGTGGAAATTATTTAAATTACTGAAGAAATCATCAAAAGGATTCATACCAGTAGATTGATTTTGTGTGGAAGAAGTTTGTGCATTTCCTAAACCACCTAAAATAGTATTGTTAGGGTCAGTTTTCATGATTTGATAGCAATTTTGGCACAAATCAATTTGCTTTTGCTGACCATTGACATTTGTATAGAGATGAATTGTTGATTCGTTTAAATGACAATTTTGACAGAGCATATATAATACCCTCCTTTCGTAACGGCTTGACATTGACAATAAAGGTCAAAGATAGTCAAAGTTCATGATTCTATTATAGCACTAGGTTAATAGAAATCAAGTAAAAAGCATTAAAAAATTAGCACTCTTACGCTAAGAGTGCTATGCTTTCTCAGGGTCAATTTGACTGGCTGCCATAGACCCCATAGCAGCGCCCCAAATTACCCCACCGAGGGTGATTGCGATAAGTCTGAGAGGATTTGTGAAGAGTTCCAAAGGATTTTTTCCCTCTTTGCTAAAAGCGTTAAAAACGAGCATGAATAGTGCAAAAATTCCATCAACTAACCAGCCCTTTTTGCGAGCATTCTGCCGTGTCTGTTCGACTTCATTTTTAGGGATTTCCAATGATGTTTGCAAATCACGATTGGTCAACATAACAAGAAGAATAATAGGAATAACAAAAATGAGGCCGAAGAGATTAATATAGAGGACAGCAGTGGCCGCTATTGTCTGGTTGATGAGTACAATAATAGCAGAAAAGAATAACTCAAAGAAAAAAAGACCGATAAACAGTTTATTGCTGATACGATTAACTTCTTGTTCGCGATATTCGTCTAATTTGCCATTAATTCCGTAGAAACGTTTAATAAATTTTAACCAAAGTGATATTTTCTTCGTTTTCATAATGATTTTCCTTTAAAATTCCCAAAATTATAAATGTCTAGTTTCCCAAAAAAGTGTGTTGAGATTAGTTTGCAACGCCTCCACTAATGTGATACAAAGTTCAAATGACGGACTATACTTATTATTTTCGATGAGGTTAACCGTTTGGCGGGTAACACCTATTTGTTTTTTAGCAAAAATTTTTTTGTTACTTTTCTTAAGTTCCTTGATTTTTTATTTCTAGGCTCAGACCTCAAACTATCCACTGGATGGTTTGAGCCGACGGCAGGTTCAATAGTCTAGTGGGCTATTGAAGGAACCCAAGAAATTTCTAAAGATTGCAGTGATTGACTGGCAGTTCTTATTTTAGATTCACAAAAATTTCTTACGAATGATGCTGACCTTATCAGATTTATTTGCAACCTCTTGTTTGCTCACTTCGCTCGCAAATAATCCATTGATAAAATAGCTATTACGTTTTTCAAGAGAAAAGTTTGTTTGTATGTGTTTATATATGACATGTCAAATATAAATGGCAAATGTGGTGGTATTTTGGGGGAGATGATTTTTTATTCAAAATCTCCTTGACAAAATGTATAATTATGCTAAAATTAGGTATATTATTCAAAGAAAAAGGATGGACGAGTGTATGGCTATTAATGATTCATTTTTGAAAGAGATTGATTTTACTAAGGAAGAACTGGTTGAACTGATTGATTTAGGATTGAAATTTAAAGAGTTGAAAAAGAAAAAAATTCCTCATAAATATTTAGAGGGGTTGAACATTGCTCTTATTTTTGAAAAGACAAGTACACGAACACGTTCAGCTTTCACGGTGGCTGGGCAAGATTTGGGCATGAACGTGACTTATCTTGGTAGTAGCGAGATTCAACTTGGTAAAAAGGAATCAGTCATTGATACGGCAAAAGTTCTTGGTTCGATGTTTGACGGGATTGAGTACCGTGGTTTCAAACAAGAAGATGTTGAAGCCTTGGCTGAGTATTCTGGTGTGCCAGTCTGGAATGGTTTGACAGATACTTGGCATCCAACACAAATGATTGCTGATTTTATGACCTTAAAAGAAGTTTTTGGAAAATTAGAAGGCTTGACGATTGCTTATGTCGGTGATGGGCGTAATAATATGGCAAATTCTTTGCTTGTGACTTCGGCAATTCTTGGTGTCAATGTTAAAATTATTGCGCCAGCCAGCTTGCAACCTGAAGCTGAAATTATTGAAATTGCTCAAAAATACAACAATGGTGCTGAATTAACTATTACAGATGACCTTGCTGCGGTTAAAGGTGTTGATATGCTTTACACTGATGTTTGGGTATCAATGGGAGAAAAAGTTGATTTCAAAGAACGTATTGACCTCTTATTGCCTTACCAAATCAATGCAGAACTATTAGCGAAAACTGAAAATCCTGATGTGATTGTCATGCATTGCTTACCAGCTTTCCATGACCTTAATACCGAAATTGGTCAAGAAATTTATGACAAATATGGTCTTGCTGAACTTGAAATTACCGATGAGATTTTTCAAAAATACAGTTCAATCATTTTTCAAGAAGCTGAAAACCGTATGCATTCTATCAAAGCGATTATGTACAATTCACTAAAAGCAATTTAAAGGACAATAATCGCTGAAAAATGGCACTTTTGACAGGAATTTTAGATAAAAGAAAGAAAATACATGTAAGTGTCTAGAGTTTTGGGAAATGAAAAATAAATAGAGAAAACCAAGGAGGAACGGAGAAATCTGTTCCTCCTTTTTCTGTTTCTAAACCAAAACGAAAGGACAAGAACTAATGGCTGATGAATTAGAACTCGTGACGGATATTGACACTTTAGAAATTTTTGAAGTCATTTCTTCTGATGACAATAGTAAGGATTTAACACCATCAGAAGAAGTAGTAAAAGAACAAGTATTAAATTTAAAATCTTATCACACTAATGTTGTTCAGTTGACGTTATTTGATGCTGTTAACCTAGCTAGTTTTGAAGATTCCTCTTAGTAAGGAATTAAGAAAAAATAGGAGGACACACTAGTAATGAAATTTTTTGATCTATTTGCTGGTATTGGCGGCTTTCGAATGGGATTAGAAAGTCTCGGTCATCAATGTGTAGGCTTTTGTGAAATTGATCCGTTCGCCAGAGCAAGTTATAAAGCTATCTATAAAACTGAAGGAGAGATTGAATTTCATGACATCAGAGACGTTACAACTGACGCTATTCGAGAAATCGGAAGTGTGGACATTATCTGTGGAGGATTTCCGTGCCAAGCTTTCTCAATTGCGGGCAATAGACGAGGTTTTGAAGATACACGAGGAACTCTCTTCTTTGAAATTGCAGGGTTCGCATCTGTGCTCAAACCTCACTATCTATTCCTTGAGAACGTTAAAGGACTCCTCAGTCACAACAACGGAAATACTTTCGAGACCATCCTCAGAACATTGGATGAACTGGGGTATGATGTGGAATGGCAAGTGCTTAACAGCAAAGATTTCGGAGTGCCCCAAAACAGAGAACGGGTGTTCATTATCGGACATTCTAGAAGAACATGTACCAGAAATGTATTTCCTCTCAGAGGAGAAAGCCCAACAGTTGATTCTCTCAGACCAAAACGACTAGGTAATCTCAACCCTAGTGGTAGAGGAATGAATGGCGAGGTCTATCAGGTGGATGCTCTTTCACCAACAGTAACGACGAATAAAGGTGAAGGCAGTAAAATTGCTATTCCCGTACGAACTCCTGATAATGACCAAAAGCCGAAGATTATTCAAAAGGCGAGAGGCTATAACAATGGTGGTAGCCATCCTATTTCTCCAACGCTATCAAGTCATTCCTGGCATGAAAACAACTTGTTACAAGTTTATGATTTTTACAATAAGTCCTATCGAGATGAAGTCGGTACATTAACAATAACAGGTCACCGAGGATTTACAACAATGGGAACTTTTGGCATTACAGAAGGCTATCGTATCCGTAAATTAACTCCAAAAGAATGTTGGCGATTACAAGGATTTCCAGATTGGGCTTTTGATAGAGCCAGTCAAGTTAATAGTAATAGTCAGCTATATAAGCAGGCTGGTAATAGCGTTACAGTTAACGTCATCGAAGCTATCGCAAAAGAATTAGACTTAACCATATAACAGACGAAAGAGAGAATCATGCTAGGACCTGATGATATTTTTGAAAAACCACCAACAAGAATACGAGAGCTAATTATAAAATCTGGAAAAAAATTAAAAGAGATTAGTAAAGAAGCTGACATTCCTTACGGTGCTTTAAGTTCTTACAATCAAGGTATTAGGACGCCTAAAAAAGAAAATGCTATAAAACTAGCTAATTATTTTGGTGTGTCTATTCCTTACCTACTAGGACTCGATGATACACCAACACTAGTAAATCCAAGGGATACTATTCCAGCAAAATGGATTCAAGAGCTTTTTTCTATCAGTCACCAAAAATCTGAACTGCTACAGGAATATATGGAACTAGATAAAAGAGAAGAAGCTATTCTCAAACAGATAATGGAGAACTCAAATGCAACATGATTTAAAATGCCATCCAGACTATTTTGAAGCACTCAACGATGGTATTAAAACCTTTGAATGTCGGTATAACGATCGAGACTTCAAAGTTGGAGATGAACTACTACTAAGAGAATACGATTCCAAACAGGGTTACACAGCTCGCTGTATTGTAATGACAGTAACCTATGTCCTATCGGAGTTTATTGGCTTAAAAGATGGTTATGTGATTTTAGGAGTGAAACATGAGCCCGTGGATTATTTTTAATATTAGTTTTGTCTTTGTTTTTTATCCAATGTTTATTAGTGATTATCACCGAAAAGCTCCCTATTTCTTAAGCCTAACCCTCTTTATGATTAACGCTTTGGTAGTCCTATATGATTTTTTTCATTATTTTGGGCTGTTTTAACAAAAAAATAATTTTAGTATTGCAATACTAAGATACAAAAGAAAGGACAAGATATGACACCGATTGCTAAGTTAACCAAAAATATGATGATTAGTGAGTTGATGCAAGAAACAGGCTGGTCTAGAAAAAGAGCTTTAACAGCGATTGAAGAATTAGAAGCAACTAATCTGATTCGTTTTCAATCACAAGGAGAATTAAAGCTAAGAGTTAATGTGGAGGTGCTTTAGATGAACACAAATAGAGATATTACGATTCATCAGCTAGAAACACAAAAATTCCATCAAGTCCCTCAACTATTTACGAGAAGTATTGAACACAGATGGGACGCTGAAAAGAAATGTCTGATTGAAATTCATTACACTAGTCCTTATGTCAAACTGTCTTCAGATGCTAAATTAGCTTACGGTATTTTCTTAAATCGCTGTCAGCTTAGTATACGATCCTATCAACAAGGTAATCGTGACTATGTTGACGAGCATGATGCTGTATTTATGATTTACACGGTTAGTGATTTGATGAAAGTTCTTGATAAATCTAAAAATACAGTCATCAAAATTAAGAAAGAGTTGACTAATTTAGGATTATTACGAGAAGTTAGATTAGGAAAAAATAAGCCAAATCGTCTTTACCTTCAAAACGTTGATGCAACAAGTCAACTGATAGAATACTACGATGAAAATGACACACTATTGAAACGATTAGATTATTTTGGAAATATTCTTTACGAAAATGACAGTGCGAAATCCCTTGATACCAAAGGAAGTTCAAACAATGAACTTCCAGGTGGCTCAAACAATAAACCTCGTGAGGTTCAAAAGTTGAACCCAAGTAATACTAATACTAGTAAGACTGATATAAAGAATAATATTATTAGTTCTAGAAAGGCTGAGAAAAATTCTGACGAATTTTCTCAACCTGCTGGAGCTGATAGTCACTCTTCTCAAAATCAATCGGTTAAGTACGTTCCACCCAAATATTATTCGTTGTTGAATGTGATTGCGGATCGCTATAATGCTAAGTTTACCCAGTATGATCTCTTTACGGGAGAATTCCAGAATTATAGCTTAACGCATCGTCAGAAAATGCTTATAGCACAATATTTAGCCGAGGGCTATGTTACCAGTCAAGAAATGATTGATTTGATTGAAAATCATGTCCCTGTCGATTGTGACAGCCCATTGGCTTACCTCTTAAAATCTTTAGAGAATTTAAAACGAGAACGACTGTATGAGCAAAAAGAGATTGCGCATCGAAATGCCGAAAATTATTATGCGATGCGCCAACAGGAGGTTAGTCAATGACAGAAAATCTGTTTGATGAAACGTTTAAGATTAACCTACAACACCAACTAAATCGATGTGCTCATCCTGCTAAGGGCTTGTTGAAACTGACAGCTGTAGTGTTCCTGGTGACGACTGTTCTTACTTATGGTTTCTTATCGTCTGGGGCTTCATTACTTAACATTTTAAAAGTTAGTGTCATAGGGACCATCATTACCACAGCTCTTTTGGCGATGAGTTATCTTGATAACTTATCTCAAGGATTAGACACCATTCTTACTAAATTATTTCAGTACCAAGCGGATAGCTTTGAGTTGTACGCTGAGTCTAGCGAAAAATTGATTTACGATTTCTTGTTAAGTTATGACCATAGCACTGTTGATATTCAGTTTGAGTATCAGGGGCAGCCAGAACACCTCTCAATTTCCAAAGATTTAATGCCTCAACCTTATGCTAAGCAACGTTTAGTCATTGTGGCTAAACACGATGTGTTACCTGAACGATATAGGGAAGCTTATCACCAAGCTTTTGATACGACAGAACTGGTTCAAACGTATCACCAAGTTATCCAAAATCGATTAAAAAATGCTCAAATTCATTTTGAGGTAAACACGGATAACTATCATCAGCTTTACGAAAGCCCAGTTGTTGAGAAGACAAGCTTTCATTTAGCCGTTATTAATCATGGATAGAAGGGAAGCCAATAATGACAAGACGACTAACTCAAAGAGAACAGAAAAAAGAATTTTTAAAACTATATGCAGATTTTCTTGAAAATTTTGGTGATGTATTGGATATCTTGAATCAGAATCATCAGAAAAAGCTTGGGCATCCCATTCCACCAGTACTTCAAGTTGCACTCAAACAATTTTATGAAAGCCAATATATAAGACTAAGAGTACTTTTACAAGGTGAAACATTTCTCCTTTCTGAGGGATTAGAGATTTTGAAGATAGCAACTGCATTATCTCGCTCTGATGAAGGAATTGATAGGCTAGAAAAGCTAATATTAGCTTCAAAATTGCTATAAGTGACAAAATATTTAGAGAGTCATTAATCACAAAACAGTTGAGGAGGTTACAACATGAGTAACAAAGCATTTATCGCCATTCCAAAATCTTTATTTGAAGATAACAATCTTAGCCATCAGGAACGTATGAAACGTGTTGAAGAATTGGTGGAAAAGCAATTGTTACACGATGAGTTTAAACCAATATCACCTAAAATGTTAGCTATTGGTCGTAGTCCAAAAAAGGAGCTTATTGCCATTCCAAAACTGAAATTTAGAGCGTGGTTTAAACAAGGAAGTAAGATGGTGAATGTAGCAACAATTGACTCCCTTGAAAAAGAAGTTAAAAGCCATGCAAATGTTATGTATAGCTTTGATGAAATTGAGCTTATGCAATCAACAGGTTTGTTTGATATGTATGACAAAGAGATCTTCAATGGTGATGTTTTAAAAACGTATGACGGTGAGTTAGCAAAAGTCGTTTGGAACAAGTACTTAGGTTGCTGGGAAGCGAGGTTTATAGACGAGATTGTTGATTTAAGTGAAGTTGCTGACATTAAATATAACAGGTCTGATTGCGAAGTCGTTGGTAATATTTACGAAAATCCAGAGTTCTTGGAGGAAGAGGAATGATTGATCAGCGCTTAATGGCTATCGGTATTTTAGTTAGTTTCATCATTGTCGGCTACTCATTAACAAAAGTGATACGTTACTTTGACTTAGATCCATTTGGCTCAGCCTATGTCTTTTCATGCCTTATCTTTCTGATAAGTGCTACGTCATTTTTTGTTTGTGTTGTACACGTATTGATGCTCATAGCTCCCAGTGCAGAAACTTATGTTAATCCGTCAATCATAACCACAAAATATGAAGTGACACAAGTTAAAACGAACCTTGATAGTGATGAGAAGACGTATGAATTGACCTCCGAGCAAGGGGATACAGAAACGTTGTCACCGTCATCACTTTCGATTCTAGGAGATGATAACCAGCTCTCAAAAGGGGATACACTTTTGAAAAAACAGTATAGTGCTAAAAAAGCACAGTTTGGACTAGCTTACCGTTCAGGGAATCTTAAAACGATTGAATGGTTCCTAGTGGATGAGTGATGATGAAGGAGAAGCAATGTTTAGTGTTGTATTTGTTATTGCTAGTTTTACAGCTCTTGTTGGCATTACCTTAATTGCTGTTGAAAGTCATCATGCGCCTCTCATGGCAGATGATGAAGTGACCGTGATTGCAAAGGAGGAAGGATAACATGACACCATTTAATCAAAAGGCACTTGAGCTTTTAAAAGATACCGCTGTTTTAGCTCAACATCAAGAACTAGATGAATTGATTATCGTTGCTTCTACGGCGGATGATAGCACGGTTCAAGTGATGACAGGAGAACCAGTCAGTACTCTTGCTAAACTGATTGCAACGGTGACAACGTCAACCGAGCAATTGGGAAGCTTATTACAAGCAGATACTGAGAGCTTAGAGGTATTGAAAAAAGAAAGCGAGAAGCTTCAGCAGTCACTCGCTAAGTTATAACGTCAAAAAGGAGAAATGATGAATAATGTTGATTTAATTGGTCGCTTGACCAAAAAGGCAGAACTTTATCAAACACCAGATAAACGTACTTACGCTCGCTTTACTCTAGCGATTAATCGTAAAAAGAAAGCAGGTGGTGCAGGAAATGATGCTGATTTCATTCCTTGTATCATCTGGGGAAAAGCAGCAGAAAACCTTGTTAATTGGACTGCTAAAGGAACACTTATCAGTTTAGAAGGTGAAATTAGAACAAGGAATTATGAGAAAGATGGTCAAAAGCACTTTGTTGTTGAAGTTTGGTCAAATTTCTTCCAAGTTCTTCACAAACCTAACCAAGAAAACTAGAAAGAATTGCTTGACCTGGGCAGGTCACTAAACTACCTAGGTTCTTTGATAACTGAATAGCCACCACTGCCCTGATTAGCAGTGATCTAAGCATAAAAGAAAAATAGGGGCGGTGTCGTAACTAGAAAAGGATATCTAGTGCTGATCACAGAATATTCTTGAAAGCTAGTTGACTTGTCCTAGCTTCAAGAAAGAGTGAGTAACCTACAAGCTCTGCGTAAAAAACACAGTAGAAGAATGATTTTCTTCTCAGCACAGCGTCAATTCGCTTTTCAAATGGATGTTAAGGAGTAGGGAATGAAATTTGAAATAAAAAATGAAGTCACTCTAAGGGACTTAAAAACCTTAGGTTTACAAGGTGGGGCTACTGCCCTACTAGATGATGGCTCTGAGTTGATTTTGAAGCATCAATATGCTATCAAAAAGGATTTTGGCATTATTAATGGCGAACGATTGGAAGTGAATATCATTTACCCCTATCGCAAAATCTATAGCAACATAAGAGTCATCAAAAGAGATCGGCAAATTATTGCCGAAAAAGTCAAACGGTATGGTAGCAGTCACTTGTTGTTAACAGGTTATGGCTATCATCGCCCAACCAAAAAAATGTAATGAACTAATCACTAAATCAGTTAGGCATGAAACGTATCAGTCAAAAAATGTAATGCTTTAACACTTTAACACGATTTTGTCGTTTCAAAAGCTGTCTAACTGTTTTTGATTAGTATTGATAAGGAGAAGTTATGACAAAAAAGACAATTTTAGCAGCACTTACGTTATCAACTGTTGCCCTTACGCAAGCAGGCTTAGCTTCAGCTGATGAGGTAAGTAGTCCAGAAACACTTAATGAGGTGTCGGTGGTTACTGAGATGCAACCTGTTGATCCAAGCACACCAATTGTTCCAGATGTGCCAACAGATCCAAGCACACCGCCAACAACTCCAGATATCCCAACGGATCCAGAAACACCACCTACTAATCCAGATACTGGTGACGACACAGGAGGTGAAACGACTCCTGATCAATCAACAGACCCAAGTACCCCACCATCGACAGATGGTAGTGATACGGATGGCTCTGGTGGTGACAATAACCCAGGAACAGGCGGAGATACAGAGACCCCATCTAATCCTGGAACAGGTGAAGAGGCGACTAAACCTAGCGAACCATCTCAACCAACAACACCACCAATTACTGATGATGCCGTCAATAAGGATGACCAAGGAAACATCACAGTGAAACCACAAGTTGTTGCACCTAATCAAACCGTTGTTGGAACCCAAAATGGTCAGTTGCTAGTGCAAGATGCCTCAGGTAATACTCGTTTAGCAGATGCGACTGAGTTTGGTGGTCAGAAAAATGGCAATGGCACAGTCTCTTTCAAAACGGCTGATGGTAAAATGGTCACACTTCCAGAAACAGGGTCAACTAGTGGAACACTTCTTAGTCTTCTAGGATCAGGACTTATTGGACTAGTGGGTTTCTTCTGGAAGAAAAAACGAGCAATATAAGTTTTTTGAAAAAAGTGTTAGAATAAAGGAGTAAAAAGAATATGAATACAGGAGTAAAAGACGTTATGAAAAAAGCAAAAAACTCTATGATTATCAATCGTCATAGAGTTTTTTGCTTTTTTCATAACGTCTTTTATTCCTTGACCTAGGCAAGTCATAAAACTACCCGTTTTTTACTCTTTATTTTCTTTTAAATGAAATGACCTGAACATGTCACTAAACTGTTCTTTTGTTGTAGTTAAAATTAAAAATATAGTCATTGGAGGTATGTTAAATGACGACAAAAACTAATGGACACGGATATTTCCGTAAATCAAAAGCTTATGGTCTAGTATGTGGGATTGCGCTAGCGACAGCCTTTTTTGGCGCTCATGTTTCAGCTGATGAAGTAACAGCTACTCAAGATACGACAACACCACAATCGGTTTTAACGACTCAAGATAGTACAGTAGCTCAAACAGATGTATCACCATCTGTTACTACGAGCGTTGAGGTAGAAACGCCCTCTACTGATACAACATCACCAGCAACTGGTGATATCGTTGAAACACCAAAAGAAGATACGACATCATCTGACGTAACAGATTCAACTGATGAAGTGGTAGAAACACCAAAACAAGAAACTGACCTTAAATTGCCTGAAGCAACAACACCAGAACAAGAAAAGATTAATCAGACAGTAGAAGACACGAAAGATATTCTTGATGATGCAGGGGTCAAAGTTGAAGTGAATGGTGAAAAACATTATACCGATCCTAATGAAGCTCAAGCTGATGCTGATAACCAAAAAGTTGAGGCAGAAAAATTTGCAGAAACGCAAAAAGCTATTGATGAAGCTATCAAACAGGCTCAAGAATTGGCTCAAAAAGCAGGTCTAACCGTTACACTTAAGCCAACAACGTTGACTTCTATTGATGAAGCTAAGGCAAAATTGGCAGAAGTTCAAAAACTTATCGAAGAAGCGACAAACAAGTTGATTGCGGATAAGAAAGCAGAAACAGAAGCCAATAAGCTGATTGAAGAAGCTAAGAAAAAAGCTGAAGCTGCAGGCGTTGTGATTACAACAACTGAAAAACAAAACTATGATAAGGCAGAAGATGCGACTGCCGATGCCGAAAGTCAAAAAGATAAGTTAGAGGCTTTTGCCCAAATGCAACAATCTATTGATGAAGCTATCAAACAAGCTCAAGAATTGGCTCAAAAAGCAGGTCTAACCGTTACACTTAAGCCAACAACAGTTACATCAATCGATGAAGCGAAAGCTAAGTTGGCAGAAGTTCAAAAACTTATTGAAGAAGCCACGAACAAGTTAATTGCGGATAAGAAAGCAGAAACAGAAGCCAATAAGTTGATTGAAGAAGCTAAGAAAAAAGCTGAAGAAGCAGGTGTTATCATCACAACAACTGAGAAACAAAATTATGATAAAGCTGATGATATGACTGCCGATGCCGAAAGTCAAAAAGATAAGTTAGAAGCTTTTGCCCAAATGCAACAATCTATTGATGAAGCTATTAAACAAGCACAGGCTTTAGCACAAAAAGCAGGTCTAACCGTTACACTTAAGCCAACAACAGTTACATCAATCGATGAAGCGAAAGCTAAGTTGGCAGAAGTTCAAAAACTTATTGAGGAAGCCACGAACAAGTTAATTGCGGATAACAAGACAGAAGCAGAAGCAAACAAGCTCATTGAAGAAGCTAAGAAAAAAGCTGAAGCTGCAGGCGTTATTATCACAACAACTGAAAAACAACATTATGATAAGGCAGAAGATGCGTTAGCAGATGCTGAAGCCCAAAAACAAAAGCTTGAAGAAATTATCAATGCTCAAAATAGTGTGAATAAACAACTGCAAGATTTGATGGCTTCTCTTAATGCAGTCACTCAAACTATTACTGGCAACAAAGTCACTGTTTCAAGTATCGAAGAAGCCAATAAGAAACTAGCTGAAATCAAAGCTAAGATTCAAGCAGTTGATAAATTAAATGCTCAATTAAAGGCTGAGTATGATGCTGAAGTTCAAAGAGTTAATGAGCATAACGCTCAGTTAAAAGCTGATTATGAGAAAAAACTAGCTCAATATGAAGCTGATAAAGCTGAGTATGATAAGAAGTTAGCTGAATATGAAGCTAATAAAGGTAAAGATGGCTATCTAAATCAGACTTACGTTCAAGGACTCATTTTCAAATCGGAAGCAGATGCCCACGTTACAATTGTCAAGTCTGATGGGTCAATTATCGTTAATGACAGTACAGATTCTCATCGAGTTGTTCTGCACCAAGGTGAGAGTGTGACGGTCACTTATACTAACCTTAAAAATTCTTATTATAATGGTGTCAAAATTGATAAGGTAGTCTATGTCTATACTGCTAAAGATGCTGTGAATGGACTACATATTAGCAATAATCCAAACATTACAGTAACATTTATTTCATCTGATTTTGATACCGATGATAAGAACGGTGAACAAAATGGTTCACAAAGTAGTCACATTGGAATGTCTATTCAATTTTTTGATGAAAAAGGTCAAGTGATAACATTTAATGAGAAGAATCCTGCTTTGATCGCTTTTAATTCTTTGAATAAAACAGAAGTTTATGCTGGAAGTGGTTATGGAGAATCGATTCAGAACTTATCATCAAATATCAAAATTGAAACGATTGGTGGTTCTAGTGTCATTTATAAAGATGGTGTTCTTTATGCCGGTAACTACAATGATTATGTTTCAAATGGTTCACGATTCGATGCCAACCCAGCCACTGACCCGAATAATTATTGGGATGGTGACACGCAAGCTAATCGTTGGTATGGTGCAGCTGTTGGTGTCGTATCAAGTGGTGATACTATCTCATTTGATGTTGTTATGGATGCTGGCGCAGATGCTAAGAGACATGAATACGGTAAGTTCTGGTTTGCCTTTTCAAGTGATGTCGCAGCACCTGTTTTGACACCACCAACACCACCAGAAGTACCTAATTATAAGAAAGATCCTACAACACCACCTGACTATCAAAAAGTTAATGTTCCAACGATTCAAATTAAAACAGATGTTCACGAGGTAGGTATTAATAAAACAACGTCAATGGATGTGCAAACACCACAATTAGAAACAACTGTTCATGAAGTTGGTGTTAACAAAACAACTGAAATGGAGGTTGAAACACCACAACTTGAGACGGATGTACATGAGGTAGGTATTAATAAGACAACTGAAATGGAGGTTGAAACACCACAACTTAAGATGAACGTGCATACTGTTGCGTATGATAAACCAGCAACACCAGAAGCGCCACAAATTGTAAAATCAAGTGTTCTTCCAATGACAGGAGACACTTCAGGAAGTATTGTCGCAACGATTGCAGGGTTTCTTATGACTTTAGTCGGACTAGTGGGTATTCGTAAACGTAAAGAAAATTAACTTATTCTAACTTGAACAGGCTTTGCCTGTTCCAAACAGCAAGTCACTTTTTTCTCTAAATAGTGCTCAAAATAAATCGCTTAGGTGGCTTGTTGCTTGGGGCAGGTAAGGCTCTATCAATAAAGACTGTGAAAATAACTGATAAGACAATTTACAGTCTTTTTATCGTTGTTTTAACTTGGCTACATATGGTATGTAGCCCTTTTCAATTTTAAAGGAGAATAATTTTATGTCTACAGCAGTTAGTGTTTTTCGTGTTGTACAAATCGTCGTAACCATTACGGGTTTGGTTTGGGTATTAACTGGAGCAATTGACTTCTTTGGAGGGCGTAACAATAATGACTCAATGCGCCAAGAAAAAGGGTCAAATGGTATGGTAAACGGAGCTGCCCTTGGTGTTATTGGTGCAGGTGTTTGCCAAGCGATTATTACCTATATCAATAGTATCTCAATGTAAGGGAAAGGAAGTCAAGAATGGACAATATCGCTAAATCGCTAGCTGAGTATAGTCCAACGGTTAACGACTACGCCACTAAAATTAACACAGCTCTCTTGCCCGTCGCTAGTATTATCATACTAACTTTCTTTTTAGTGGACGTTCTTTCATGGAACAAGCGACTGGGTCAAGAAGGCGGTGGTTTAACGGTTCAGTTGTGGATGGAGATAACGTTGAGCTATGTGATTGCTTTTATTCTGGTTTATTACACCGCTGAAATTTTTGATGTCATTGTCTATGTCTTTAATCAAGCCATAAAACTAGTGACGAATGTTATCCCATTTAAAAATTTTGACATTGAAGTTGATACATCGGGAGTTAGTGGCTGGGTAATGAAGCAAGTTGTCAAAATGGTAGGTGATGTTACATCATACGTTGCAAATATTTCTACTAATATTTTAGTCTTTATCCGCTTTTTCCAAATGTATATTTTAAAGGCAGTAGCTCCATTAATTGTTGCTTTCTTTATGTCTGAACAGACTAGGCAAATGGCCATCAACTTTCTTAAGCTATTTGCGGCTTATGCTTTTCAAGGCTTACTTTTAGTTGTTATTACTTTAATATATGCAGGTTTAGTTACAGATGCTATGTTTAAAGCTGGTGAAGGAAACACTGTAGAAGCTTTTGCTTCGATAGCTAAGGGAATTGTTTATATATTTCTTTTATTTGGCAGCCAACGCCTAGCTAAAAACTTGCTTAATGCCATGTAACTTTTCGTGTGATTTTGGTATAATATAGGTGATAAGATTTACTAATCGTGTAATTTTGTAACTTAGGGAGGAGAGAGAAATGGCACAACATGAAACTACAGAAACAAAAGATAAACTATCTGTCTGGGGAATTTTTGGGAAAATAGGAAGGTTTTTTGGATTTATCTTCTCTATTTTGACAATGATTTTAGGGCTTGTGGTTGCGACACCATTTTTCATCCTAGTTACATTATTAAATTGGGTAAAAACCTTTATCGGTTTTGCAATATTTTGGGCTTTAGCTTTAGTTGTTTATTACTCATTAATTTTAGATACTGCTTCACCAGAACTTGATGTAGTTTATAGCAATACTAATCTATTATGGCTACTGGGCTTATCGCTCATTGCAGCCATTCTAATTACGGTTGCTGATATGAAAGAGTAAATTTTAAAGTATATAAAATAGACAAACACTTTGCATCAAAGCAAGGTGTTTTTTGCTTGATGGGAAAGGAGAAAACACATGACTAATCAAGAACAGGCATACCATTACTTTCAAGAGAAAATCAGTGCTCTAGAAAGTGAAGTCAAACGGTTGTCTCCCTATGAATATGATTATCGGTTGCTGAGAGATGTTGTAGCGGATTGTCTCTTACAAGGGCAGTTAACAATAAGTGAATTGCCACAAGCTATTCGTTTAATGCAAGATGATGATATTTTTTACACCTACGCTTGGCGGTTTGTGGAAGCTAAGGGAGATTCCCAATATGGCGTTCTAATCTTGAAAATACTTCAGTCTGACTTGAACTATTTGAATTCAATAGGTCAGCTGAGCCAAAAACAGTATACTAAATGGTTGGAAAAATGGCTCAGCTTTTTGGAACGTGGTAAAATAGCACTTAAAGGAGATGAAGACTTTGAGCGCTATTTTCAAGACCAAAAGGAAGTTAACCGAAGCTTATTCAATGATTTCAACTTATGATAAGCAGTTAAGAACTCTAAAAAGAGAAAATAAAGCTTTGAAAAAGCGATTATCTTACTTTGAAGAGTTCAATCAGAATGACCAAAAGTTACTCTATTGTCAGTCTGTAAAAGGCATCTATATGCTTGCGAGTGTGTCTTATTCGCTTGATCATCTAAAACGAATTAGCAAACTTGAGTTTAGGGTAAATGATGATTTTAAACATAATCGCAAAGATTTATTGAATTTCTTAAACGTGGAAGCTTATTACCATGATACAGAGGGGGATAAACTTGGAACATTAGACTATTTATTGATTAGAGATTTTCTTATGGCGACCCCTAATAAAGGCTATGGCAGTTTTTTGTTACGAGAGGCATTATTCCATATGAGTCAATTATTTGGAGAAAAGGTGAGGATAATAGGCAAATTATCACATGTTGATGAGCGAGATCCTGAAAATCAAGCTCGCCGTGATCATGTCTATCAAAAGTTTGGTTTTGAACTCAAAAATCATCGTATTCAGATGAACACTATCCCATTAGATATCCTTATAAAGGAAAGAGCAAAATACAATAAGTCAAAACAGTTCTGAAATCAGAGCTGTTTTTTCATTTAGAAGAGGAGCTAATATGTTAACACCAGATAAACTAAAACAAAAAATTGAACAAACAACATTATCAGAAGCGATTACACTTTTTAAGGAAAAAGTCCTTAAGAAAGCTTTATCAAGATATTTACCTACTTACCGACAAGAAATGAAAGAAGAATATGAACGGATCAATTATGATGGTTCCTTTTTCTTCTTTGTTGAACCTAATTTAGGGTCTAGTGTTGGCGGTGTCTCAGATGTGATTGACGAGGAACAAGAAAAAGTAGCCTTGCTTTTATTATTAGTTGAGGCTTATGGTCGTTATATCGATGTCAACACAGGGATTGAAGATTGGCTCGGTTATCAATGTGTTTTTTGTGATTTTGTTGTCTCTAACGAAGCAGCAGCTGTTCCCTTGACCCAAGAGGAGTATGAGGCTATCCGTGATTTAATTGTCATGGTGATTGATACCTTTGTCCCAAGTATGACAGTGATGGAAACTTGGGAGTATGACGATTTTAAACAGGGACAAAATCCAAATGATACCGTCATTGATAACGTTCAAATTACACTTCCTCTTTCAGAGGTGACGTTAAAATGACAAATAATGGAGTAAAACATGAACACACCAGAAGAATTAAAACAACGTCGTGCTACTTTAATAAAGGAGTTGAGAGAACTAGATAATCAAATCCAGCAAGCAGAAAGGACCTTAAAAGGGTTCAAAAAGGCGACTATTAAGCAACAGTTTAAGCAACTCTTGGGAGGTTTGTTGAAACTAGTGATTTGGCTCAGTTTCTTCTTAGCAAGAACTGCTTTCTTTTATTACTTCTTACACAATGTAATACGATGGTCACTATTTTCACTTATTGGTGGTATTTGGTTAGCATGTGGCTCAGAATTTCTTTATGAAGAAGGTAGAGATTGGATCCAAGAAAAATGGTTTTTGTGGAAAAGGAGACGAAAACCGATAGGGAGGAACGATGAGAGCACTTAAAAAATTGATAGAAGGCAACTTATCATCTCTAGGTCTTGTAGAGTTGATTGATGAACGACATAATAAATTATGGGGATATAATTTATTATATAGTCTCTCGTTGACTGCTATCACTCCAGAATTTTCAGAATTAGGAACCCTTGATATTGAAGTTAGTTTTAACAATTATCGGGAACTGACTTACGAGTTGGGCAAATATTCTTTCCCTTTTTATGTTAACAGTAAAAAAGAACTGAAGTACTTATTGGAGGGGATAGTAGATCTTCCACTCCCTTTTTCAGTTAGTTATGAACCAATTAAGGAGGTAACATGGGATAGGTATAAAGTTAGTATTGATGGTGTTGAAACCACACGGATAATTGAACTTGTTAAAATGATAAAAGTCTTAGAAGATTACCTCAGCCAAATGGAACCGTTACTAAATCAAAATGTTTTAAAGATAAGGAATAACAAGAGGAGGTCTAAATAAATATGAAATTAGTCAGACGACGGCTTGTTTCACATCCGAGAAGTGGGACAGTGATTAGAGGTAGTAACACTTTTAAAATCAAACCGTTTAATGCCACTAAGCGCCGAGTTGAAAATAAATTGTTATTTAAACAATCTGATATTTCAGGGATCAGAACGATTATGAAAATACTGATCGGTTACTTAGCGTTTGTGCTCACCCTGTACTTGGATGGAATAACCACAACTTGGCTTTTAAAAGGCTCAAATGGGCAAGCTATCCTATTTTCACCCGTGGTTAAATTGGCTAGCTACATCATTGTGGCAACTATGATTTATCGTCTCTTACTGGATTTGCTAAAGGAGTTCTTATCTATAGTGAGTGACTTATGGTGCTTGATTTATGACACTTGCTACCAAAAAGGGCTTATCAGTGTTCAACGTCATAAAGAATTAGTGGAACAAGTTCTTACCCTTAAAGATTTTCAGTATCAACCAAATAGAAAGTTTCATAGAGGAGGATATTAGATGACACTTTTACAAAAACTGATAGAGCAGGAATTTAACCAAATAAAAGCTGAAACAAGACCAGAGCAAGATATCAGGTCTATTTTAGAATTACAAAAGGAAAATGCTGAACTAAAAAAAGAAATTGCCTATCTCGCTCCTTATCAAAGGTTACTAGAAGAGCCTTTGTATGGATGGTTACTCCATGGACGCATAAAGATTGAAGAGTTACCTTTGGAAGTTCGAATGGACAGATCGGCTTATCACTACGCTTGGCGATATGCAGAGGCTAAACATGATGCAACCTATGGCATGGCGATTCTTGATTTATTTCAGTCAGACATGACTGAACTTGTTCATTTGGGAAAGTTAGATCAAAAAGCTTATGGCGAGTATCTTGAGCAATGGTTACGGTATCTTGCCTTTGGGCTATCTGCCTTTAAAGACAGTAAAGACTATGACCAGTATTTCCTAAAGCTCCAAGACGATCACAAAGAATTGTTTGCAGAGTATATTGGAGATATGGAAGATAATAGAGAGTGGGTCTCTTTATTATGAGGATAAGTTTAGTCTAATTTTTGAACTGTTTTTCAGGTATGAGGAGAAGCAAACAATTCTAAATCAGAGCTGTTTTTTCTTTTGAAAAAGTAAGGTGACTGGAGGTTAACAGATGACTGATAAGGAACGATTGTACATCAAACTTTTAATCTATTCGTTGAAAAGGACCAAAGAATTTGTCCTTGGTCAACTTGATGAAGAATTAGCTGATCGTTTAAGTGATAGCGTTGCTTTTCAAGAAGATTTCCATATGGTAACGTTTTGCTTTAAGAGTTTAGATCCTGATTTTTTGGGAGAAACCATCATTAATCCTGAATTGAAAGCTTGTTATAGAAAACTTATACAGAAAACGAAGCAGATTAGGACTTCTAGAGAGCTATATAGTTTTGCTAAGAGTGATATTGACAGTTATCTGTTGATACTGCACGCTTGCGTTAAGAGATAACAGGAGGACATTAGATGTTTGAAGCAATGAAAAAGTTTTCAGGTCATTTAGATGAAAAGTGTTCTGGACTTAGCGACGAAAAACTGGAGTTTTTAGCTATAGCTAGACTAGGTTTCTTTGCTAATTTAAGAGAAGAGATTGAATTTTTAAGAGATTTGATAACCATAGCAGATACTCTTGAAATTTATAAAATGGTTGAGAACAGGTTAGATAGACCTGGTTATGATTTCATTTTATCCAAAAATAGATAGGGGATCATAAGAAACAGTATGACAAACAAGTTCAAGTGAGAGCTTGTTTTTTTGTTGGAAAGGAGAACAATGAACAAATTAGGTAGTGAATTCCTTAAGGAATTTGATCAGTACGAAAGACCTGTTTTCTTTGGGGCAACCTTTAGGCAGGTAGTTTTAATTTTTGGAGTTGTGATTGCTGTTGGTATTGCCTTTGCCATTTCATTACTAGGGCAATCAAAGAATTTGATGCTTATTGCTGGCGTCATCCTAGCGTTTCCTGTAGCTTTTCCCTTTATTCTTTATGGGATTAAGGGAGATGAAGCCCTAAGAGAACGGGTGATGTTTACCCTTAAAGTTCAGAAGCGCAGCTATCAAACCGATTTTCAGAAAGGAGATGACTTTACGAAAGATGATTTTAAAAATTGGACAAAAGTCAACGAAATTAACGAAGGCTGAAAAGGAACGTCAAAAACGCTTAAAACGTACCTTAAAAGCCTCAACACAACAGGCAATTCAGTTTAATAATTTATTTGAAAATGGCTTAATGCATATTGCTAAAAGCGAATGGTCACGGACGTATCGGCTAGGGGATGTGGCTTACCTCTCTTCAACCTTAGAAGATAAGCTAGATGTGATTGAGACCCACGCTGATGCCTTAAATACCTTGGATGATGGGAACACTTTTCAGTTACTTGTCATTAATCGACGCATTGAGGATCATACCATTGACAAGATTAAGTACGAGGAAACAGGCGATGGTTTCGATGAGTTTCGCCAAGAGTACAATGACATGATTGAGAGTCGTTTTTCAGCGGACTCTAAGAATTTTGAGGTGGAAAAATTTGTCACCATCAAAGCGGATGCTTACGATCGAGGCAAAGCCGAAGCGATGTTTAACGATATTGAAGCCGCCCTACACAACCAATATGCTCAAATGGATATTGCCTTTGAGAAGCTAGAAGGGAAAGAACGCTTGGATATTTTTGCGGAGTTGTTACTGGATAAGCATAAATTACCGTACGATTACCGAGACATCGCCTTATCAGGGCTTCATGCCAAAGATTTTATTGCGCCTAATCGGCTTCATTTCCTAGAAAACCGCTTCAGAATTAATGGCAAAATGGGGAAAGTCATGTATGCCAGAACCTATCCAACTTTCTTAACAGACCGCTTAATTAAATCATTAACCGATATTGGTATTGAGTTAGCTATCACCGTTCAAGCAGAACCTTATGAACCTTCGGCTTTTAACAAAAAAATTAATAATGCTGATACCACCATTAAAGCGGACATGGTTAAGGCGCAACGTTCAGGGGCGCAAGAAGGGGTTGACTCAGAGCTAGCGGTTAGTGGTCGTGCGAGAGAACTCTCAGAAGCCACTCGACGTTGGAAAGAAGCGATTGACGATAATGACCAAAAAGCCTTTTCAGGGTTGATTGCAGTTTATATTAAAGGAGATGATGAGGATGATCTTAGAAATAACAGTGATAAGGTTTTAACCGCCGCTCGTAAACATGGTGTTGACTTTGAAGATTGTTACTACTATCAAGAAGAAGGTCTTAATACCGTCTTGCCAATTGGGCACACGTTTTTAAATGTCAAACGCCGTTTTGTCCGTGACATGACGACAGCTAATTTGGCTACTCAGGTTCCTTTTACCAACCTTGATTTGAAATCAAATAGCCCAAAAGCCATGTATTATGGTCAAAATCAACTCACTAATAATGTGATTATGCTTGACCGTAAAGCAGACCTTGAAACAGGGTCAGGCGTTGTTTTAGGCTCATCAGGTTCAGGAAAATCCGTGACGGTTAAAACCATGGAGATTATTCCCACCCTATTGAAATACCCAGATGACCGCGTAGTGATTATTGATCCCGAGGACGAGTATTCCGATATTGGGCGAGCATTTGGCGCCCAGCTCGTGGATATCTATGTCGGAACCAATTCCCACCTTAATCTCCTAGATCTTCCAGATGCTAGTCTATTAGATGATGAGGATAACGTAGACCCAATTGGAGATAAGGCAAACTTGCTGATGGGCTTATTTGAGTCCATTTTAGATGAAGTTGGGGATGTGCAACACACGATTATTGACCGAGTGACTCGGGAAACGTACAAACGGTTTGAGTCTGAAACGCGTGTTCCAACGCTTGTCGATTGGCACGATGTCCTCCAAGAACAACTAGAACCTGAAGCACAGGAGTTAGCGCTGAAGTCAGAAATTTATGCTAAAGGCTCTCAAAATATCTTTGCTCATGAAACCAACGTTGATATTAACGAGCGGTTTGTGATTTTCAACTTGAAACGCTTATCAGGAAAACTAAAACCGTTTGCCATGATGGTTATCCAAGACTATATTTGGCAACAGGTCGTTGACTCACAACATAAACTAACCACACGCATTTATTTTGACGAAGTGCAACTCTTCTTTAAAGAAGAGGCTCAAGCGACGTTCTTTACCGAATTGTATTCACGGGTTCGTAAATACGGAGCTGTTCCAACAGCGATTACCCAAAATATTGAAACTCTTATGAATAAAGAAGAAGGACGCAAGTTGGTCTCTAACAGTGAGTTTATGATTCTGTTAAAACATAAGCTAACCGACCTTGAGGCGCTGTCAAAAGCCATTACCCTCACCCCAAGTTTAATTCGCTACATCGAAAAACCGAAAGGAAAAGGAACAGGCTTGATTGTGGCAGGGGCAACAGTTGTACCGTTTGAAAATCCAATCCCAAGACACACCAAAATTTTTGAACTGGTTGCTACAGATGCCTAATGAAGATTACAGACAGAAAGGAGGTGAGGCTACTTGTCAAGACAAACTAGACGAGACGTAAAACAAACCAAAAAAGACTATCGACAAGCCACGAAAAATCTCAAAGAGACTAAGAAAAAGTATCAGTTGGCTGATAAGCGAGACGAACGGTTATTAAAGCCAAAAACGGATGCTGAAAAATGTTACCTAGGACAGAAGAAAAAAGCCAGAAAGGAAGTTGCTGATAAGGAATTAAAGAGGCTAAAAGCTAAAAAGAAGGTCGCTAAAGGCAATAAAAAGGCAGCGATTCAACGAAACGGTGGCACCAACCTCCAAAAAGCAGGACGTGCCGCTCACCGTCAAGGCTCAAGCTATGTAGATAGTGCCTTTCAAGGGGATGAGAGTCTTTCAGATATCGCTTCAGCTCGCCAAGATATTAGACAAACTCAAGCTGGCTTAAAGCAGGGGAAACATATTGGACGTTACGGTCTTAAAATAGGGAAACGTACGGGTCAGGGAGTCTATGGGGTGAGTAACCGTACTTATAACTTTGTCCGTGGACGTGGCTTTACCAGAACGGCAACGCCTGACCGTTGGGAAACCAAGGTTAAAAATAAGTACCAGCGCTTGCGGGCACGGCTGAAAGCCTCAAAAACAGGTCAAGGAGTTGATAAGGTAAGGCGAGTCGCCAGAGTGATGGGGAAACCCATTGTGACGGTACTTAAAAATCCGCTAACCGCTAAGTCTTATTTGTTCATGCTTGCTGCTTTCTTTATCATCGCTTTACTAGGGATTATCTCAGGTGGCGGTAGTTCTACTGTGTCGCAGAATGAATTTGATTTGACTGATACCTGGACTTATGTGTCAAAAATTGACCGTGAGAAATCAACTGATAAGGTGGATTATTGGACGAATATTGATGACATCATGATGTTTATGGGCTATAAGTATGAGGATTATCAATTAGATAGCTATTATAACCTTAAAAATAAAAATCCCTATGAGCCAAGCCACACTTATAGAGAACTGCTCTCTACGATTTGGGATGGACTCAATAAGGATACAGATAATCTGAAAACGATGGAAGACCTCTACACGTCTAGTAAAAATCAGTACCTTAAATTAAGTAAATCGGAACAGGAAGAATACCAGGAAATCTTAGAACAAGCTCAAGAAGTCGGTTATTATACAGGTTATAGTGACCTAGACAGCCCTTTTACCAATCAAGCAGCTGATGACCAGGTGGAAACCATCACCATTACGAAGCGGTTTGGTTACACGTCAAAAACAAAGATGTATAATGGTTCCATTTTAAAAGCCAGTCAAGGAGATAGCCTATATGCAGTGATGGCAGGGACAATTTCCATTAAAGGTTCAGATGTGACCATTAAGACTAAGACCGCTGAATTTACCTATAAGAATGTCGCTCGGCTACGAATTAGCGACGGCGATAAGATTAAAGCTGGCGAGGAAATTGGCACCGTAGGGGCTAGCAATGGGCAAGAGGTCTATTACTATAAGCTGAAAAATAAGAAAAAGAAAGAATGGGTCTACGTTAACGTAGGCTTTTACTTTCAAAAAGTAAGCTATAGTCAGACCACTTCTGTTCTTACCGATATGAACATTAAGGGAGATATTGCTAAAAAGATTAGCTCTATTTATGCCTACCTGAAAAAACAAGATGATGCTGTAACCCTAAATGGGGTTGCTGCAATGCTAGGCAACTTCTGGACAGAAAGCTCTATCACCGCTAAACGAGCCGAAGGGGATTATCTTAATCCACCAGTTGGAGCGAGTGATAGCTCCTGGGATGATGAGTCCTGGTTAGCCATGAGTGGACCAACGATTTATAACGGTGGCTATGCAAATATCTTACATAGAGGTTTAGGACTTGGTATGTGGACGGACACTAGTGACGGATCAACTCGTCACACAGCCCTTTTAACCTATGCTAGTAGTAAAAATAAAAAATGGTATGATTTGGAACTTCAACTAGACTTCATGTTAAATGGCGATAGCCCTTATTATATTAATACGTTAAAAGAAATCCTCCACTCTGATGCGGATGTCAATAAGCTAACCGAGAAATTCTTAGTCAACTGGGAAGGCAATGCTGGCGATAAGATTAAGGAACGTCAGAATAACGCCCAACAAGTGTTAAGTTATCTGAAGAACCCAACGCCAAATGGAACAGGAGGGGCTAGTTCTAGCTTACAATCCTCATTTGATTTTCCGCAAAGTTATAGTTCTAAACTCTCAAGCTATCCCTCTTCAGCGACAGTCACAAGTTCATTAGACGGAAACACCTATCCTGTTGGTCAATGTACCTGGTACGTCTACAATCGCCTCGTAGAAGCTGGCGCTCCCCATTATAATTACCTTGGCAATGGTCAAGATTGGGTGAGAAATTTAGTGGCGAGAGGTTGGACGTTTAGTAACACACCAGTCGCTGGTGCGGTTTGTTCCACAGCAGGTGGCTTTGATACGACCTATGCTATTTATGGGCATGTTAGTTATGTGGAATATGTCAATGAGGATGGCACTTTCCTTGTTTCAGAATGTAATTATGCTGGTGTTAAAAACCAAATTCACTGGGCTGTCAAAACCAACGCTACTTACTTTACCTTTGCTATTCCACCAAAATAATCACACGAAAGGAGATCACATGATTGATCCAAAGAAATTAAAAATGGTTAAGATTGCGGGCTATGTCGTAGGGATTATCCTCGCTATTGCAGTGGGGATTGTCCTTGGTCAGTCGGCGCTAAGTTCACAAACAAAGCAAGAGACGACCAAAACCACTAAGACCACGAAAACCAGTACACTCACGCAAAAACAAGTAACTAATTTTTTGTTAAATTACTACACCAAAAAAGACCTGGGCGAAAATCGGAACCGTTATAAAGAATACATGACCGATGCGCTATACCAACAGACGGTTGCGACGGAGGATGAACCACAAAACCAAACCTATAAAGGTTTTGTCGTTGATTTTGAGTTTAAAAACGCAGACATTTACATCAATGAGGATAGCCTAGAGGTCATTGCTCAGGTGACTTATGTCAATACCTTGTTAGATGAGAAGAAAAACTATGAGACTGCCCAAACAGACGTGGTTAATACAGCAACGTTGCGTTTAACCTACGTTAAAGAAAATGACAAGTATAAGGTAAATAAGATAGAAAATATTATCTTAACCGACCAAACAGGGGACTATGGCACGTTGGATAGTTCGACTGAAGCAACAGAAACAAGCACCGAAATGGAAGGAGACAATTAATGGCAACTCGCAAGAATACCGCAGAAGGCTTAAAAGCCAGAATGGATAAATTGGAAAATGACCTGGTCAAAATTAAAGACCAAAAGGCGCAGCTCAATATCAAAGAAAAAGAATTGACAAAATCATTCAAAGAAGCTAAGGCTAGCTATATTGTTGCCTTAATGGCTGAGTCAGGAAAGAGTATTGAAGAATTAGAACAATTCGCAAGAAATCCTCACCAAGAAAAGAATGGAGATGAGTTAGATGTTTCAGGTTACGAACACACAAACGGATAAGGTACTCACTATCTCTGATCGAGATGGTCTTCTTTCCTATATTAATGACCAATCGGTTTGGGCAAAAGATCGTAAGGACACCTTTAGCTTAGAGATTCACCATGTCACAAGTGATGGTGAGATCTTAGAGAGCAAGCACATTCAGTTACCCTTATCAGGGTATGTTGAAGAGGCGTTGGCAGGTTTTGGTTTAAAAAAAGAAAAGAAACGTTTTTCCTTTGGTAGAAAGATTAGCGCTCAGAAGCTTTCTAATAAACAAGAGGTTACCCAAACAGCTAAACAAGACCTTAGAATGGCAACCTCAGCACCTCAAAAAGCTGAACAGGTAAAGGATGGCGACCGAAAAAAAGTGAGACGGTCAGTATCAGTTTTTTCTGTCTTTTTGTTGGTGATTTCAGTGATTGCTATTGGGCTATCAACCTATGCCATTAGCTCTTTCCACTCAACCAAGGAGGACTTAAATAGCGTGGAAAAACGCCTCACCCTTCAAGAAGAGGAGCCGAAACTTGAAGTGGTCGGACGTTATTTTATTGCTACCTACTATTCAGGTGATTCTAGCCGTCTAGCGGATTACCTATCCAAAGATTTAAATGCCGAAGGAGTAACCGCAAGAGACAATGAAACACTGCAATCAACTATACTTGAAAGTATTTCCCAGGTTAAAGAAACATTCAAAATGACTTTTGTGGTACAAAAAGCAACTAGCGATGGGGTTAAAAAGACTGTTCGCTTAACACTAGCGTTTAAAGAGGATAAGCAATCAACTTATGGTTATGTCTTGGTTAGTCAGCCTAAATATAGCAGTTTTACAGACTAGAAAGGAATTCTTATGGATCAAGAACGTATTGGGATGAAAGTGATAGAGACGTATAAGGTCACAGGGGAGTTAGTATTAAAAGCCATCTATCAGCTGATTGAAGAACACACAATGCACTCACGGCTAAAACAAGAAAATAAGACATTTAACAGTGAAACTAACTGGAATCACTTTCTTGAAACAAAGGAAACGAAACACTTTGAGACTTTTTTGAATAGTGAAGTCAATACGGAAAAACTCAAACAGTATCTTAATCAATATGAGGTTGGTTTTGCCATAAAAGAGAATAAAGATGGTACCAAGACTATTGCGATTGATGCTAAAAATGTTCAAGTCTTGCAAAATACCTTTAAAGCGGTCATTAATGATTTAACGAATCCTGAAAAAGCTGAGAAGACCACAAAGGAGTTAACCAAATCACCTCAAAATATGGCGCTTAAGGAAAAGTTGGCTTACTACAAGCAACAGACTGCTAAAGTTTTAGCTGATAAAGCCAAAGGCAAAATCACCAAAAAGATCAAAACCAAAGAAGAAAAGGGGTTATAAGAAATGATGACAGAACCGAAAAAACGAAAATTCTTACCCTATTTGATACTAAGTCTAGTGGGCTTCTATGTTGCTCACTGGTTATACAAGCTCTATCTGGTAGCACCTCAATCTGATGAGGTGCTATTTTTGGATAATACCAAGTTAGAGTGGATGCTCAATCATTGGCAAAGCAAATCACTTATTGATGTTCACTTTACGACAAATAGCCTTTATGCAGGCTTAATCGCCGTTGTTATTGTGATGATGTTTTACCTTCGAGTAGGCGATAAGGGGTGCTATCGTTATGGGGAAGAATACGGATCAGCCCGTTATGCGACTGTCAAGGAACTCGCAAGCTTTCGTGACAAGGAGCCTGAAAATGATATGTTAATGAGTCAAAACGCTCGTATGGGGCTCTTTAATAAACACTTACCCTTTAATCGTCAGTTAAATAAAAACACGATTACTGTCGGTCCTCCTGGAGATGGTAAAACGTTCACGTTTCTAAAACCTAATCTCATGCAACTCAATAGCTCCTTTGTGATTACCGATCCAAAAGGGCTACTTATTCGTGAAACAGGGAAAATGTTTGAAGATAACGGTTATAAGATTAAAATCTTTGACCTCGTGAACCTAACCAATTCTAATCAATTCAATGTCTTTCACTATATGCATGATGAGCTAGACATTGATCGCGTAACAGAAGCGCTTATCGAGGGGTTAAAAGTTTCTAATAATACAGGAGAAGATTTTTGGAATAAAGCTAAGACCTTACTCATCAGAGCTTTAATTGGTTATCTTTATTTTGATGGCAAAGTTCTAGGCAACTATGAACCAAATATCGCTCAAGTCGCCGATCTCCTAAGAGGACTACAAAGAGAAGATGATGAGACCCCAAGTCTAGTGGAGTTGATGTTTGAACAACTTGAAAAAGATTTGCCTGACAACTATGCTAACAGACAATGGGACTTATTTAACAGTAATTTTGACGGTAAAACCAGGACATCTGTTTTAGCCATTGTTTCAGCTGAATTTGCAGCATTTGATCATGAGGCGGTCAGAAAATTAACCGCTCGTGACACTATGGAAATGGAAAAATGGCAAACGGAAAAAACAGTGGTTTTTATTGCTATTCCTGAAACAGATAAATCGTTCAATTTCATTGCCTCTGTCATGTTTACCATGATGTTTAGACAATTACCGAAGGTTGCTGATGAGATTTTACAAGGCAATCACCCAACGTGTTCGCCTGAAGACTTGCTACATATTAGATTGATGTTGGATGAGTTCGCCAACTTTGGGCGTTTTCCTCACTTTACTGAAACGCTATCATCTGTTCGATCTCGTGAGATTTCCATTGATATTATCATTCAAGCCATTAGCCAATTAAAAACGCTTTACAAAGACCAATGGGAAACGATTTTTAATAATTGCGCCACCTTGATCTATTTGGGGACGAATGATAAAGACACCATGAATTACTTCTCCATGCGGGCTGGGAAGCAGACCATTAATGTTAAAAATCAATCCCAAACAAGAGGCAGACAAGGCTCTAGTAGTCAATCCATTCAAACCATCCAACGTGACCTCTTGACGCCAGATGAGGTTGCACGTATTGGTGTAGATGAGACGCTTGTCTTTATCTCAAAACAAAATGTCTTTAGAGATAAAAAGACTAACGTTCTTCAACACCCACGGGCAAAAGAATTAGCCAATAGCCCAAGTGATCCTAACTGGTATCACTATATCAGATCCATGTCAGATATGGATGATTGGGATATGAATGTCAATCATGATCGAATGATTACAAAAACAGCCAAAGAAATTGAGAAAGTTGATTTATCATTTGTCGCATAATAAACACTTGTTAAATCACCACACTAAAAAAGAAAAGAGGAAACTATGGAACAGGAAAAAACAATTGGTTACCTTGAGTCAATTTTTTCAGCTATTTCAATTAACCGATTAGCTGAAACCTTAAAACAATTTGCCCAGGAAGCCACCATAACAAGCGAAAAGCCACAGGGGGAGGTACTCAATGAGTTTGTTACCATCTTAATTAGGAACCTATCCTATCAGGAATTTAAACGGATTGCGCCTTATTTTTTTACTTATTCTGGAGCCCTTCAAAAAGGCAAAATTAAAGTAAGCCTGATAAACACTTCAAAACAAGATTATGATTACTTAAGAGATAATATTGAACAATTACTAAAAAAGGGGGAAGCAAAAAATGGCAAGTATTGAAGAATTAAAACAGCTCTCTATTTTAGAGGTTGCGGAAAGTCTAGGGATGAGCCTTAATCGGGAGGGTAGTGGCAGCTATTCATGGAAAGAGCATGACTCCTTTGTCATCAATACCCGTGGTAACTATTATAATTGGTTTTCCAGAGAAGAGGGTGGCGATGTGATTAAAATGGTTCAAGTGGTTCGAGAAGAGCTCACAGGGGAGAAACTCTCTTTTAAAGCTGCCAAACACTTTTTGGAAGAAGGAAGCTTTGAAAAGATGGAGAGGGTTGCTGAACGTCCTAAAGAACCTTTTCAGTATTATTTAGAGCCTTACGAACACCCAGATTTTGAGATTGGGAGACAATACCTAAAGGAAGAACGTGGCTTGTCTGATGAGACGATAGATGCCTTTTTAGCTTCAGGCAAGTTAGCAGCAGCCACTCGTAAAAAAGGCGATTATTTCGAGCCTGTCATTGTCTTTAAAAGCGTTGATCAAGAAGGCAAAATGGTAGGAGGAAGTCTTCAGGGAATTGTTGAAAATCGTGTCCTTTATCCTGATCGAGGAAGGCTAAAAAGGTTACTACGGAACTCAGACGGTTTTGTTGGCTTCAGTCTTGATATTGGTAGTCCTAACCGCCTTGTATTTGCGGAAGCGCCTATTGATCTGATGTCCTACTATGAATACCATAAGGAGGAGCTTCAAGATGTCCGTCTTGTTGCTATGGACGGTCTAAAAAGAGGCGTTATTAGTCGCTACCTAGCCTTATTAGAGTCAGAACGTTCGGGTCGCCCTTTATATGGCACGCCTGAACAATTAACACACAGCCTTGACATCGCCAAAGAACAAGGATTTTTTGATGAAGGGAAGAATGATTCCTTGATTACTTTAGCGGTTGACAATGATACAGCTGGCAGACGGTTTATTGAAAAACTCCAAGAAGATAACATACCAGTTATTATCGATATCCCACCTCTCCGAGAAGGACAAAAAAAGATGGATTGGAATGATTATTTGAAACAAACCAAAAAGGAGAAAAAACAAACAAAAGAGGATACCCCCACAACAGTACTCAATGCTCTAAAGAGTAAATTAAGCTTGGAAGGTGTTGGCGTTGACAACGATCCGACAGAGTGTGTGCATACCAGTACCGTTGACGTTGAAGGTTATCAATTGGACTTAGCAGTCTATTCCCCTCACACAGAGTTAGAGCTTAACGAACGCTATGACTGGTCACTGCTTGTTTTAGATAAAACAGAACCAGTCGGTTTTCTAGCTTATGGCGAGGATTGGTTTAAAGAACAAACTGACCTCAAAGAAAAGCTAACGGATTTACAGACTTGGTTAGATCAAGGAACAGTTAAAAAGCATCTCTTGACCCAACAGGACTATACTCAATTTTTAGAGTTGCTAAACGAAAAGAGTCAAAAAAAGGAAGAAACTAAAAAAGCTCCTGAACAGCTTCAAGAGGCAACGATTTCTATTTCAGAGCAACACAAAAAGATTGGTCATAAACTAGGGGATTTACCTGACAGTAGTCAGGAGGCAGCACCTCTACCTGAAGCGAAACATTCGCGACCGTTGAATGATCTGTTACCAGATCAAACTCAGGACCAATCTTTACTTTATTTTACCATTTCAAATCCTAATCAGTCAAGAAGAAAGGCAGGCTATCATCTAGCAACTAAGCGAGATTTGGATAGGGTAAATAGCTATGCGCAAGGACTGCAAGAAGCTGCACAATGGTATAGAGATAATCTTGCTAATAGCACCATTTCTTATGTGTATAAAGACGAAACTATTAAATCTCCCTTAATCGTTCAAATCACTTTTGAAGAGAAACAGTTCATGCACTTAACAGGACTTTTTCCGTTAAAGAACGGTCAAACAGCGGAAAAAACCTTGCAGGATTTTGCGGAAGGCAATGGCGATTTTGACCATTTAATGATTGCGAACCGAGGCGCAGCTTTCCAAAAATTGCAAGTCTTACCAGAAATCAAAGACATGCTAAGAACGGATGCGTTTTATTTTGATTATGTTGCTGATATTCCTAGGCTGCATAATATTGATATGGAAACAGCGATTAAGTCAGATGAGGGTGGTTTTGTAACGGCTTTTCGGTCAAATGAAGAAGGATTGTACCCAGCTTCTCTTTTAGAACTGACGCCTGATTTGCTAGATGAGTTTACGCAGGCACCACCTGGTAAAACCATTTTAGGGATTTATCGTGACCGTGACGGACAGCTTGAACAAGTCGCTATCAATGACGATTATATTAAAGATGGCGGGCAAAAACTGTTTCGGATTTTACAAGAAAATAAGGCAAAGGAAAAAGACAGCCATTCCTTGGAAAGAACAAAAGGAGGAAATAATAAAATGGCAGAAACGAACCAAGCACCTAATCTTTTTCAACGGATAAAACAAGTTTTTACAGAAGATGCCAAAACTAAAAAAGCAGCATTAGAAGAATACAAGGACTCAGATGGTGATGGCTTAACCGATAAACAAGAAGCTAGTCAAGGCTCAAGCCCATTTAGCGCTGATACCGATGGAGATGGTTTATCTGATAATGAAGAAAGAGGAAGAAGCCTACAATCAGACAATCCTCCTCAAACAGATACACGGACAGTGTCTGAAATCATTAATGCCAAAGATACCAAAGCCCTTGCTGCTAAAATGAAAGAAGGGGTTAGAGACTACTTTAAATCTGACACTTACAAAAAATATCTCGTAACGATGAGTCAATTTCATCATTATTCGCCTCGAAACATTCAACTGATTTTAGCCCAAAATCCAGAAGCGACACACGTTGCTTCTTTCAAGAAATGGAAAGATGATTTTGACCGAAGTGTCAATAAGGGCGAAAAAGCGTTACGTGTTTTAGCGCCAATGACAGTTAAAGTCAAAGACCCCAAAACTAATGAAGTCTTATTAGATGACAATGGCAATGAACGCACAAGAACGTATTTTAAAATGGTACCTGTTTTTGACGTCTCTCAAACCACAGGTAAAGAATTACCAAAACCTGTTTATGACCTAGAGGGAACCTATGAAGATTATGGCAATCTGTACAAATCTGCTAAAGCTGTATCAGAAGCAAACGGAGTACCTATTCAATTTAAAGAAAATCTTGGTGGTCCACAAGGGCTTTATTCGAGACAAGATAATACCATCACGATTTTAAAAGGGATGTCTGAGCAACAAACGCTAAAAACCATTTTTCATGAAATGGCACATTCTGAACTACATAACGTTGAGAAATTGCTTGAAACGCCACTCAAACGAAGCACTAGAGAATTACAAGCGGAGTCTGTTGCCTTTGTTGTGGCGAGTCACTACGGACTAGATACGAGTGACTACACGTTTGGCTATCTTGCCTCTTGGTCACAAGACAAAGTAGGACTAAGTGACTTAGAAGGGCAAATCAAGATTGTTCAAAAAGAAGCCGATAGCCTTATCTCAAGAATTGATGAAACCCTAGAAAAGTATCAAAATAAAGACTTGAAAAAGGACAACTTTAAAGATAAATTGAACCAATTTAAAGAAGTGGCTAAGTCAGAAAGTGAGGAGAAGGAACAGCCAAAAAAAGCTCAGAAGAGCAACGAGATGATAAGTCTATAGACGAACTGGTTGCTCAATTAGAACAAGGCTTTAATTTAAAACGCACAGCTAAAAGAGAAGGAGAAAACACATGACTGAGACTATTGTAACGATTTTACTAACCAACTTATTTTATTTTGAGCATAATCGCTTTGCTAGAAATGAAGCTTTTATCCTTGCTAGACGTCGTAAAGCAATTGCTCTTTTAGACGAAGATTTAAAAGAACTTAAGGCTATTGATGAGCGTCTAGCTCAAGATTACCAAGAAACCATTAGCTATTTAGAGGCTATATCTGATGAATCCTATCAAGCCTTAAAGGAAGAAATTATTGATAGTGTTGACGTAGATTAATTAGCGAAGAGCGACTAAGGGGTTTGGGGCTTTCCCCAAGATTTTAAAAGTTTTCCTTTACTCCATTTTTGGCAGATTGCCAAAATAGGGGGAGGGAAAACCTTTTAAATTTGGCGAGTGGGTACCCACTTGCTATGCTTGCCCGAATGAGAAGGAGGGTAGGGGGGAGATTAGTGATCGAGATTTTTGTGGAGGTAGTTTAATGACTCAAGAGAAAAAACGTTATCGTAGCATTCAAAAGAAAATTTGGGTAACAGCTGATGAAAATAGGTTGATTAGGGAACGAATGAGCTTATATGATTTTGAAAATTTTAATACCTATGCCCGTTATTTATTATTAACGGGGGAGATTATTCAGGTGGACTTTTCCGAGCTGACAAAATTAAGAACAGCGATTAACCGTATTGGAACGAATATCAATCAGTTAGCTAGGTACGTTAACACTAGTGAAGAGATTAGCCTAGAACAGTACCAAGCCCTGCAAGCTAATCTAGCAGAGGTTAAGCAGCTGATGGAAAGTCATTTTAACCAAGAGATGAAACTGCTTGAAGTCCGATTAAACGAGAAAAGAGACGATAATGGTTTACACTAAAGTTTTTCAAATTAAAAATGGTCATAGTCTGAAACGAGCTATTGATTATATTGAGCGTGATGATGCGACTGTCATTGGTGTTGAAGAACACAAAAACGATGATGGCTTTGATTATGTTTTAGGAGAAGGAGGGGACATTCAGAAAAAACTCATCTCAAGTTATTTGTTAACAGATCCTAACTCGGCAGATGTAGAGATGATGCAATTAAAAAAACTCGCTAATTTACAAAAAGGAAGAGCGTTTAACTATGAGGAACTTGTTGAAAATGATGTTTTAGCTCATCATATCATCCAGTCGTTTTCCCCAAAAGATAATTTAACCCCTGAAGAAGTTAACGCCATTGGACGACAAACTGCTTTAGAGTTAACAGGAGGCAATCACCAATTTGTCGTGGCTACCCATATGGATAAAGGACATTTACACAACCATATTATTTTTAATACTACGAATTCGGTTACGCTCAATAAGTTTCGGTGGAACAAAGGAACCTATCAAGCCTTAAAACAAATTTCAGACAAACATGCGGATTTGGCTGGAGCGAAAATCATTGAAAAAAATCCATTCGGACATAAAGAATATGTGGCTTATCAAAAAGAAAATGTTTTTAAAGTGGAGATTAAAGCGCGACTAGAATTTTTACTAAAGCATGCGACAAGTATTGATGATTTTCAAAAAAAGGCAGCTGCTCTCAATCTTGCAGTTGACTTTTCAGGAAAATATGTCAAATATAAATTATTGGATAAACCACAAAAGAACAATACCAGAGATCGGATGTTATCTAAAAAGCGGCGTTACTCTCTTGAAAACATTCAAGCAAGAATCGCTAAAAATGAAATTGTCTATCCGCTAGAAAAGATCAAAGAGGAGTATGATAAACTGCAAGCAGAGAAAGCAGATGATTTTGAAATCAAACTCACTCTTGAGCCTTGGCAGGTAGAAGAAGAAACCAAGACGGGGATTTACCTTAAACTGCAATATGGGATTGCTAATGAGGGGACGGTTAAAATCCCAAATCGTTTTATTGATAAACAAGCTGATGGTAGTTTTGAGATTTTTGTCAAACGATCAGACTTTTTCTACTTTATTAATCCTGATAACTCACAAAGTAACAAATTTATGAAAGGGTCAACCTTGATTAGTCAGCTATCAGATGATAACGGACAGTACATCTTAACGAAAAATCCTTATATTTCTAGATTATCGCTGTTAGTCAAAGAGTACAATTACTTAGTTAGTCATCAGGTTTCTGATGCGGAACAATTTCAAGAGTTGAGAGAGCGCTTTATTGAGCAAATCAAAGAAACACAAGGGACTTTAAAACTTCTTGATAGTAAAATTGAACGCTTAAATAAAATCGCAGCTGCCTTAAAAGACTATCAAGCACCAGAACCAGTAGCAAAAGAAGTCGCCAAAAAGACCTTAGACCAATTTGGTGTGTTGCCAACGACAGCTGTTCAACAGATTGACAAACAAGTGGTTGAAGTAACTTTGGAGCGAAAGACCTTAAAAGAAACTTTTGACAGAATCGTAGAAGACTTTACCCAATACGAGCGCTTAGAAAAGCATGCGGCTATTCGTCGAAAAGAAAGTCAATCCCAATTGACAGAAAAAGAGGATTGAAGCAAAACAGCTATAGGAAAAGGAGACAGAAAAATGACAACTGACAAACAGATTACTTTGGCAATGGTGACTTTATCCGCGATTCACCCTTACGCTCACAATGCTAAAAAGCATCCACACTATCAGATTGAACAGATTAAAGCTTCTATTTTACAATTTGGCAATAATGACCCTATTGCCATTGATGAGAACAATGTGATTATTGAAGGGCATGGGCGTTACCTCGCTTTAAAGGCATTGGGTTACCAAGAAGTTCCTGTCATCAAATTGTGTCACTTGTCTGATGAACAAAAGAAAGCTTACATTTTAGCTCATAATCAAATTACCTTAAACACAGCGTTTGATGTCACAATTCTAAAAGAGGAGTTGACTCATATTTTGGATATTGATATGGCGCCCTTTGGCTTTTCGGTGAATCTCTTATCAAGCCCATTAACATCTGATGAAGGCTTTTCTGATGGTGAAGTCTCAACTGAGGAAAAAGTCTCAGTAGAAGTAGGAGACCTTTACCAATGTGGTGAACATCGCTTGATGTGTGGAGATAGTACCAACCCTGACCACCTTGCTAAATTATTAGCAGGACAACCCATTGACCTTTATGTGACTGATCCCCCTTATAACGTCGCTTATGAAGGGAAAACCAAAGCGGCTTTAACGATTCCAAATGATAATCTCGATGAGCAATCCTTTCAAACCTTTTTAGTAGATGCCTTTCACAATGTTGACCAGTATTTAAAAGCGGGTGGGGTCTTTTACATTTGGCACGCCGATAAAGAACGCTTAGCCTTTTCAACAGCGATTCAGCAAGTCGGCTGGTTAGAAAAACAAGTCTTAATTTGGGTGAAAGATAGCTTTGTATTAGGGCGTCAGGATTATCAGTGGCAACATGAACCCTGTTTGTATGGGTGGAAACCAGGGGCTAGTCATTATTTTGTGAGTGATTTTAGTCAGTCAACGATTCTAGAGAGCCAATTGGAGACTAAAAGTAAGCAGGAACTGATTGCTCTCATCAAAACCTATCAAGCTAACCAGCCAACCTCTATCTTACGCGTCAACCGTCCAACCAAAAATGAAGATCACCCCACAATGAAACCTATTGCTCTCCTTGAACGCTTCATCCGCAGTTCGAGTAGGCGTGGTGATTGTGTGTTAGACACGTTTGCGGGCAGTGGCTCCACCCTATTAGCCTGTGAACGCTTAGGACGTAAAAGTTATTCCATGGAGTTGGAACCCAAATACGTGGAACGCATCTTAACCCGCTTCCAGCAAGAGACAGGTCAAGTGCCAATCAAGTTGAACAAGGAGGAGTAGCCATGGTCAATGATGAGAATCTCATTCCAATTAACCAACGAACAAAGAGCGAACAAAGAGAAATTCAAAAAAAGGGTGGTCTTGCTTCAGGCAAAAAGCGACGGCAACAAGCCGATTTACGCCGAGCGTTCCAAACCCTACTTCGTTCTGAAGTGAATAATGAGCAGATGAAACAGCTACTCATTCAATTGGGCTATGATTCAACGAATGAAATGGCTTTAGCCCTTGTTGTTCTCCAGAAAGCCTTAAACGGTGATATGAAGGCTTTCAGTCAAATTCAACAAATACTGAACCAAAATGCTCCTACGGATAAAGACGATTAGAGGCTGTGATTGGATGACTGAAAACAGCTAAAAAATAGAAAAGATAGTATAATAATGCTAGTAAAACTAAAACCTTTAGATAAGAAAGATATAGAGGTGAGAGAGTGCAAAAACATAAACTAATGAAACTGTTAAAGGGGCTTCTCTTGGTGCTATTATTGCTTATAGGAGTAGCCTTAATTTTTAACAAATCTATCCGAAATACCTTAATGGCGTGGCATACTAATCAGTATCAGGTCTCACAGGTTTCTAAACAGACGATTGAGCAAAATAAGGACGCTAATGTGAGTTATGATTTTGATGCGGTCGAATCCATTTCAACTGAATCTGTTCTAAAAGCTCAAACCAGTAGCGCTGACCTTCCTGTTATTGGTGGTATAGCAATCCCAGACCTAGGCATTAATTTGCCTATTTTTAAGGGACTAGGAAATACTGAGTTATCATATGGAGCTGGGACAATGAAAGAAAATCAAGTTATGGGTGGCGATAATAACTATGCGTTAGCGAGTCATCACGTATTTGGTCTTACAGGTTCTTCTCAAATGCTTTTTTCGCCTTTGGAGAACGCTAAAATAGGGATGACTATTTATCTGACAGACAAGGATAAGGTTTACACTTACATGATAACGTCAGTTGAAAAAGTGACTCCTGATCAAGTTGCTGTCATAGAGGACACACCAGGACGAAAAGAATTGACTTTGGTGACGTGTACGGATGCTGAAGCGACCTCACGGACGATTGTCAAAGGCAGTTATGATTCTGAAGTTAGTTTTGACCAAGCTCCAGAGGATATTTTAGAAGCTTTTAGCACAGCTTATAATCAAATTGTTTTATAAAGACAGTAAAACAGGTAGTAGCTATTCTAGTTAGGGTAGCCACTACCTGTTTTTGTGCTTTTTAAGTGTTAATTTTAACGGATTGAAAAGTATTTTAGAGATTATGTCACCAATTTTTCAAAAATTCGTTAAAATAGAACTATGGTAGTAATGAGATTTGATGAAAGAGGATTTGTAGAAGAACTTTATAAACAACGGGAGTATGAGTTCTTAAAGCGAGTCGTAGCCTATGATAAACAAATAGCTCCCACTATGCGAGCAAACGGCTATAAAAGAGTAGATAGTAGTGAGCGAACGGTACTATTTACTTTTGGTGAAATGACATTTTCAAGAAGCCGCTGGCGACGAGGGACGAAAACCCGCTATCCTGTGGATGAATGGTTGGGGTTGAAAAAGTATATGCGCTGTTCGTTGGAACTTATGTATCATCTGGTGAGATATGCTTCAGAGATGTCTTATCGCCAAGTTTGTCGGATGATAAAGCTATCTTACCACTTAGATATTACAAAAGACACCGTCTTAAAAGCTGTTAAATTAACAGGACAGTTATTCTCTGAAAAGAGCCATTATCGTTACTTTGTTGAGGAAGAGGTATCAGAAAAAATCAAAGCACCGGTTATTTATGTTGAGGGCGATGGTGTTCTGGTAAAAACAAATACGGGTGGAGATGAGAAACACAATACGGATTTAGCACATTTTCTTGTTCATACGGGAACAAAAATAGTGCATGGACGAACAGCCTTGCTTAATAAACATGAAATCATTCATACAGACTATGAAGTTGCCAGAGATGAATTATTGGATTATCTCTATAATCATTTTGAAATCACCAATCAAACTATTCTAGTGACTAACTCAGATAATGGTAAGGGATACAGTCGACAAGTTTTTCAAAATATTAAAAAAGCGCTCAATATTAAGCGACACGAACACTTTTGGGACGCCCATCATGTCAAGGAAAAAATTACTTCATTTTTTAAAAGTTATCCTAAAATACTGAAAGATTTGATGTTTAAAGCCATTCAAACCCATAATCGAAAACTATTAAAAACTGTTTTGGATACAGTTGAATCATTAGTTACTGACGATGAAGAGTACCTAGTTTTTCAAAAGTTTAGGAAGAAATTTTTGAATAATTTTAAAGATACAAAACCTGCTAAACTAAGAGGTCTCTCCCATAAGGGAATAGGGGTCATGGAGAGTCAACACTGTAAGGTAACCTTTCGCATGAAACATCGTGGCATGTATTGGTCTCTCAATGGTGCTTGTACTATGGCAAAACTTATTCTGTTAGAGCGGATTGATCAATTAGAAGACCTCTTTTTTGGCAATTGGCGCAAAGATTATCAGTACTATAAAGATAACCAGTTAGGTGTTGGTTATTTAAGGGAGTCGAAAGCCGATCATTCTCCCACGCCTCAAAGAATCTTTAAACGAGCTGGTAAAATCATGTCATTAGATCGTCAAAAGTTTAAATATTAACCGCTAAAAAGTCGCTATTTTTAGGTTTTTTTGTGCTGTTTTCCTTTACATTTAAGCTTTATTTATGGTATAATACTTTTAACGGAAAACGAAAAAAGCTCAGGAGTTGCTGCTCCTGAGCACCGATTAAGACAAACTACCTTTTGCTTAATCAGTCACGAGTTATTGTAACACACAAAAGATAATATCGTCAAGACTGAAGCAACGGAAAAATTTGTTTCAGTCTTTTTTGGTAATAAGAATTCTCTGTTTTCAACGTTTTTTCTAGCTTATTTGACAATTCCCAGAAAAAAAGACACACACAAAATACATTCCTTTGTTGTTTGTTTGTAGGAAATTATGTTAAAATAGTATGGACAATAAACGAAGAGGAGAATAGTCATGGAATCACATTTGGTGAGAATTATCAATCGTCTTGAGTTAATGACAACTGATAGTAGTAATCTAAAACGTAATTTTGAACGTGATGGTGTCGTTGTGGCAGAAGTGTCATTCAGTAATGACCCTGAAAATGGTCCAGTTTTCACTTTGCGTGATGTTGAAGCGCGTGAGTCTTACTCATTTGATAGCATCGATTTAATCGCAATGGAAATTTATGACCTTCTTTACTAAAATAAAGAAAAATTCAGGACAGAGTATAAGGTTTTGGTAAAGCCCTGCTTAAGTGTGGTTTCAACGTTTTCTTATATTGCTATTTTGAATTGCAAAAAGTTCGCAAATTGCGAGCTTTTTATTTTTTTGTTTATTAATAATGATAGAAATGCTGTTATATCAAGTATTTACGTCTGTTTCCAGAAAAATGAATTATTGGTATTTTTATTCAATCTGTGTTATAATTAATTGATTATTGTTTATAGGAGAAATAAATGGACTTTTCATTTTTGCCAAAATATTGGGCTTATTTTAACTATGGTGTCCTTGTAACCATTATGATTTCAGCATGTGTTGTTTTCTTTGGGACAATCATTGGTATCTTGGTTGCTTTAGTTAAACGTACAAATATAAAAGTTTTAAATTGGATTGCTAGTTTTTACGTTTGGGTCTTTCGTGGGACTCCGATGGTTGTTCAAATCATGATTGCCTTTGCTTGGATGCACTTTAATAATGCGCCAATCGTTGGCTTTGGTGTTCTTGACCTTGATTTTTCACGTTTGCTTCCAGGTATCATTATTATTTCGTTAAATAGCGGAGCTTATATTTCTGAAATCGTCCGTGCTGGTATCGAAGCAGTACCAAAAGGACAGCTTGAAGCGGCGTATTCGCTTGGTATTCGCCCAGTCAATGCAATGCGTTATGTCATTTTGCCGCAAGCCCTCAAAAATATCTTACCAGCACTTGGTAATGAATTTATTACCATTATCAAAGATAGTTCACTTCTTCAAACTATCGGAGTTATGGAATTGTGGAATGGTGCCCAATCGGTCGTAACAGCAACGTATTTGCCCATCACACCATTGTTATTTGCTGCATTCTACTACCTCATGGTGACAACTGTGATGTCATTCTTAGTGAAACGACTTGAAAAACGCATGGGAAATGGAGGTAGCAACTAATGTCAGAAATGCTTATTTCAATTAAAGGACTTCATAAATATTTCGGAAAAAATGAAGTGTTAAAAGGTATTGACCTTGATATTAAATCTGGTGAAGTGGTTGTTATCATTGGACCTTCAGGGTCAGGAAAATCAACATTTCTTCGTACAATGAACTTACTTGAAACACCGACAAAAGGTATGATTACTTTTGAGGGTGTTGATATTACAGATAAGAAAAATGATATTTTCAAGATGCGTGAAAAAATGGGAATGGTTTTCCAACAGTTCAATCTCTTCCCAAATATGACGGTACTTGAGAATATCACATTATCACCAACTAAAACAAAGGGTATCTCTAAAGCAGAAGCAGAAGCAAAAGCTTATGATTTATTAGATAAAGTTGGGCTTCGCGACAAATCAGACGTTTATCCAGCTAGTTTGTCAGGTGGTCAACAGCAACGTATCGCAATTGCGCGTGGACTTGCTATGGATCCAGATGTACTGCTCTTTGATGAACCAACATCAGCGCTTGACCCAGAAATGGTTGGTGAAGTACTTGGTGTTATGCAAGATTTAGCAAAATCAGGAATGACAATGGCGATTGTTACCCATGAAATGGGATTTGCACGTGAAGTGGCTGATCGTGTTATCTTCATGGACGGAGGTGTCATTGTTGAACAAGGAACGCCCGAAGAAGTCTTCGAACAAACCAAAGAAGCTCGTACAAAAGATTTCTTGAGTAAAGTTTTATAATAGAATAAAAAATAACCTCGGTTGAGTACATAAACTCAGCTGAGTTTTTTCTTGTTCTGGAAGAAGTTTAATATATGTAAAAAATAAATATTTAATTAGAGATAAATGAATGATAGTTTTTATATTAAGCATGCTTAATTTTTGTATTTTAATTATTTTTAAAAATTGTAAATGAATGAAACAAGATTGAAAACATATATTATAATGATTCTAAATAGATAAAGTTATTATTTAGAATTATTACAATTAATTGAATAATTAAATAAAAAATTAATTTTTATAGAAAAATTGTCCTATTTTTATGATATAATGAACCGAGTAGAAGGTCGATTATTTTATCAAAAAATTACGAGGAGGTCAAGAATTTTGATTTTGCAAAATGCTAAAATTGATATTCCCTACGCAGTCGTTGGCATTGATTTACCTGATGAAAGTGTTCGACATTTATCAAACTTAGGGTTAAAAGTTGGTGCTTCGTTAAAAGTTGTTTCAAAAACGCCAACGAGTGCAATTGTCATGCTTAAATCAAGCCGTTTGGCATTTGATCAGTCAATTTTAAATCATGTTGACGTTACTGAAGAAGAAGGAGAACTTGAAACTTTGCCTCTTTCAGAGTTGAAAGTTGGAGAATTTGCTTATGTGGATGGTATTTATGCTATTAATGAAGCAAAACGTCGCCTTATGGATATGGGATTAACACGCCATACCAAAGTTTATCTTCGTAAAGTAGCGCCATTAGGAGACCCTATCGAAATTAGTTTACGTGGTTACGAGTTAACCTTACGTAAATCAGAAGCGCAGATGATTAGTGTTGTGAAAGTAGATAGTAAGGAGAAAAAATGACAGAGATAGCCTTAATTGGGAATCCAAATAGTGGGAAAACAAGTCTCTTTAATTTATTGACTGGAACAAGTCAACGTGTTGGTAACTGGCCTGGTGTTACTGTTGAACGAAAAAGTGGTACCGTTAAAAAGCACAGTGATTGGAAAGTGCAAGACTTACCAGGGATTTACTCAATGTCACCTTATACGCCAGAAGAAAAAGTGGCACGTGACTATTTATTGAGTAATCATGCGGATAGCATTCTTAATGTTGTTGATTCGACAAACTTGGAACGTAACCTTTATTTGACAACGCAGTTGATTGAAACAGGTATTCCTGTGACCGTTGCGCTTAATATGAGCGATGCCCTCAAAGGTCAAGGAAAAACGATTAATATCGATAAACTTTCTTATCAACTTGGTGTTCCAGTCGTTTCTACTAGTGCTATTAAGAATACAGGTGTTGATAAAGTTATCAAAAAAGCAGCATATACCACTAAAGAAACCGTTGATACCATTCAATATCCTACTTATAGTGATAAATTTGAAGCGGCTTTGAAACAAATTATTGATATCTTAGGTGATATTGTTCCAGAATGTTCTGCACGTTTTTATGCTATTAAATTTTTTGAACGTGATGCCTTGGTTCAAAATGAAGTAGAATTGTCAGAATTCCAAAAAGGTGAAATCAATGAAGTGATTAAAATCACAGAAGACATTTTCACAGAGGATTCTGAATCTATCGTTGTCAATGAACGTTATGAATTTATCGAACGTGTGGCTAAAATGGCACAAAACCAAGATAGTAATTTCAAGATGACGATTTCAGATAAAATCGACCGTGTCGTGACAAACCGTATTTTGGCATTGCCGATTTTTGCGATAGTTATGTTCTTGGTTTATTACCTATCTATTCAAACAGTCGGAACAATGTGGACAGACTGGGTGAATGATGTTCTCTTTGGTGATTTGGTGCCAAATTGGGTACAAGCTGGTCTTGATTACTTGCACGTATCTGGTTGGTTAGAATCATTGATTATTGACGGAATCGTTGCAGGGGTTGGTACGGTTCTTGGTTTCTTGCCACAAATCTTTGTTCTATTTATCTGTTTGGGTATTTTAGAAGATATTGGTTACATGAGCCGTATTGCCTTTGTCATGGACCGTGTGTTCCGACGCTTTGGGTTGTCAGGAAAATCTTTCATTCCGATGTTGATTGCGACAGGATGTGGTGTGCCTGCGATTATGGCGAGTCGTACCATTGAAAACGAACGTGACCGTCGTATTACTATTATGACAGCAACGTTCATGCCATGTTCGGCTAAATTGGAAATTATCGCTTTGATTGCGGGAGCATTTTTCCCAGATAATCCATTTGTTGCGCCATCTACATATTTTATAGGTTTCTTGACAATTATTTTATCAGGGATTGCGCTTAAAAAAACAAGTTTCCTTGGAAGCTATGTTAGTCCATTTATCATGGAATTGCCAGCTTATCATATGCCAAAAGTGTGGTCAGTATTACGTTATGCCTTTGGTAAAGCCATGAGCTTTGTAAAACGTGCTGGTACCATCATTTTCAGTTTGACGGTTATTATCTGGTTTATGTCATCTTATGATTTTGCTTTCCAAGCTGTTGATACGGAGTATTCAATCCTTGCTGCTCTTGGTAGAGCAATTGCTTGGATTTTCCAACCACTTGGTTTTGGTGACTGGAAAGCTACTGTTGCAGCTGCGACAGGGCTTGCAGCCAAAGAAGCCGTTGTTGGAACATTCGGTGTCTTGTATAATGACAGCACAACTAGTGGTTTGTATCATGCTTTGCAATTGGATTACACATCACTAGCAGCTTATTCATTCTTGACATTTAATCTGCTCTGTGCGCCATGTTTTGCCGCAATGGGTGCTATCAAACGTGAAATGGGAGATGCGAAGTGGACAATTGGTGCAATTGGCTTCCAAACAGGACTTGCTTATGTGGTTAGTTTGATTATCTATCAACTTGGGCTTGTTGTTTTCTATGGTAAAGGCATCACATTCTGGACGATTGTAGCCGTTATCTTGTTGATTGCTATTATTTACTTTATCGTTAGAAAACCAAGACAAGTTAAAGAAAAAGTGATTACTTTAGATAATCTAGAAATAGCTGGAGAATAATACTATGTCAACGATTATTATTGCTGCAATTATTGCATTTGCGGTGTTTATGGGCTTTCGTAGTTTCATCAAAGGAAAAGGATCTTGTGGTGATTGTGATTGTAACTGCCCAGTCAAAGATGAAATGCATAAAACAGCAAAGTAAACTAACAAGAGAGAGCTTGCTCATGTGGGCAAGCTTTTTTATAGTTATAAAAGATAGCATTAATAACATTTTAAAGAATTTTCTGAAAATAAGAAAATAGAATATAGTGCTGTTTTCTGGTATAATGGAAGAAATACAATTTTGGAGAATGATATGGCAACAATTATAGATGGAAAAGCCTTAGCTGTCAAAAAACAGACTGAATTAGTTGAAAAAGTTGAAAAATTAAAAGCTGAGACGGGCGTTGTGCCTGGTTTGGTCGTTATTCTTGTTGGTGATGATCCAGCTAGTCAAGTTTATGTCCGAAATAAAGAACGTTCTGCTAAGAAAGCAGGATTTTTAAGTGAAACTGTTCGCCTTTCAGAATCAATCAGTGAAGAAGAATTGATTCAAGTGATTGAACAATATAACGAGGATGACCGTTTCCATGGTATTTTGGTGCAATTGCCACTTCCTGCACACATTAATGATAAGCGTGTGATTCTAGCAATTGACCCTAAAAAAGACGTAGATGGTTTCCACCCAATCAACACAGGACACCTTTGGAATGGACGTCCTGTCATGGTACCGTGTACGCCAGCTGGCATTATGGAATTGCTTCGTGAGTATGATATTGATTTAGAAGGTAAAACAGCTGTCATCATTGGGCGTTCAAATATTGTCGGAAAACCAATGGCGCAACTATTATTGGACAAAAATGCAACAGTTACTTTGGCGCATTCTCGTACACGTCATTTGGCGCGCGTGACAAAACAAGCTGATGTTTTAATCGTGGCAATCGGTCAAGGACATTTTGTAACCAAAGAATTTGTGAAAGAAGGGGCAGTGGTTATTGATGTCGGTATGAACCGTGATGACAATGGTAAGCTCATTGGAGATGTTAAATTTGACGAAGTTGAACCACTCGCAAGTTTTATCACACCAGTACCTGGTGGCGTTGGTCCAATGACCATTACAATGCTTATGGAACAAACATATCAGTCTGCCCTTAGAAGTGTGAAAGCATGATTATTGATGAATTATTGGCACATCAAGTGATTACAAAGCGCCAGCCACATTCTCACAAAGGAACATACGGTCGTGTTCTTTTAATTGGTGGATTTTATCCTTATGGTGGAGCGATTATCATGAGCGCTTTAGCCACGGTTAAAAGCGGTGCTGGACTAGTGACTGTGGCGACTGAGTGTGATAATATCGCAGCTCTTCACAGTCATCTTCCAGAAGCTATGGCTTTTGATTGTGATGATAAGGAGCTATTTTATGAAAATTTGACCAAGGCTGATGTCGTTTTGATTGGTCCTGGTTTAGGGGAAAATAGCAAAGCAGAAGTTGTGTTTCAAATGGTTTTGGAGCATATTTCTGAACACCAGATTTTGATTATTGACGGCTCCGCTTTGAATTTATTGGCAAAAGCTAAGCCAATCACAGTCAAAACGAATCATCTCATATTGACACCACATCAAAAAGAATGGGAAAGATTATCAGGAATCGCTATTTCGAACCAGACAATCGAAAACACCAAAACAGCTCTGCAAGAATTTCCAGAACAGACCGTTTTAGTGGCTAAAAGTCATCAGACTAAAATCATTCAAGGAAATCAAGTCGGTGAATTAACTGTTGGCGGTCCTTACCAAGCGACAGGTGGTATGGGAGATACGCTTTGTGGCATGATTGCAGGCTTTGTCGCCCAGTTTAAAGATAATCTCTTGAACAGTGTTGCCACAGCAACGTACCTACATTCCTATATCGCTGACCAACTCAGCGACCAAGTCTATGTTGTTTTACCAACGACAATTAGCGCAGAACTCCCCCGTATCATGAAAGAATTCTCGGAGAGATAAATCGCTAAAACACAATATTAACATTGTCTTCAGTCTGAAACTATCCACTGGATAGTTTTTTTAAAATCCAAAAATCTTAAAAAAGAAAGTGAGGAGTGGGGCGAGATAACGCATTGTATCAATATTTTAGTTTTTTTGATATAATTACTTTGATATGCAAAAATTGTCTAATGTACGGAATTTTATGGAAAGGAGTCTGCTATGTCGGATTATTTAAGTGTCTCGAGTTTGACTAAATACCTTAAATTAAAATTTGATCGTGACCCTTATTTGGAGCGGGTTTATTTGACAGGTCAGGTCTCCAATTTTCGTCGTCGTCCAACGCATCAATATTTTTCTTTGAAAGATGAAAATGCTGTCATCCAATCAACGATGTGGGCAGGAACCTTTAAAAAACTTGGTTTTGAGCTGGAAGAAGGCATGAAAATCAATGTTGTTGGTCGTGTCCAACTTTATGAGCCAAGTGGTTCTTATTCGATTATTATTGAAAAAGCTGAGCCAGATGGGATTGGTGCCTTAGCGATTCAGTTTGAACAATTGAAGAAAAAATTAGCAGAGGCTGGTTATTTTGATGAGCGACATAAGCGTCAATTACCACAATTTGTTAAGAAAATTGGTGTTGTTACCAGTCCAAGCGGAGCGGTCATTCGTGATATTATCACGACCGTTTCACGACGTTTTCCAGGGGTTGAAATTCTTCTTTTTCCAACAAAAGTTCAAGGTGAAGGCGCTAGTCAGGAAGTAGCTGCAAATATTGCTAAAGCCAATGAGCGAGATGACCTTGACCTTTTGATTATTGGTCGTGGGGGAGGTTCGATTGAGGATCTCTGGGCGTTCAATGAGGAAATCGTTGTTCAAGCTATTTTTGAATCACGTTTGCCAGTTATTTCAAGTGTCGGACATGAAACTGATACGACTTTGGCGGATTATGTGGCTGACCGTAGAGCAGCAACACCAACAGCAGCCGCTGAATTAGCAACGCCAGTAACGAAAGCTGATATTATTTCTTGGATTGTGGAGCGCCAAAATAGGGCTTATCAAGCTAGTTTGCGCATGATTAAGCAAAAACAAGAACGTTTGGATAAACTAGCAAAATCCGTTATTTTTAGACAACCTGAGCGATTATACGACGGTTATGTTCAAAAATTGGATCGCTTGACGACTCAATTGATGAACACTATGCAAACTCAATTTAATCAGGCTAGTCAACGGCAACAACTGCTAAATCAACGTCTTTTGGCTGTTGACTTAGGAAGTGATATTCGACGTTATCAAGAGCGTTTAGAAGCTTTTCAACGCCTTTTAATATCTAATATGACAAGTCAATATGATAGTAAGTTAGCACGATTTGAAAAGGCACAAGATGCTTTGCTGTCTTTGGATACTAGTCGAATTATTGCCAGAGGCTATGCTATGGTACAAAAAAACGAAGAAATTATCTCAAGCGTGACAGATGTGGCAGTAGGCGACCAATTGACTGTTCGACTAAGAGATGGTCAGCTTGAAGTGGAGGTAAAAGATGCCAAATAAAAAAACATTTGAAGAAAATTTACAAGATTTAGAAGCTATTGTTACCAAACTTGAAAATGGTGATGTTGCTTTGGAAGATGCTATCGCAGAATTTCAAAAAGGTATGGTGTTATCAAAAGAGCTTCAAAAAACGTTAGAATCTGCTGAAAAAACACTTGTCAAAGTGATGCAAGCTGACGGAACAGAAACGGAAATGGATGCCTAATGGATAAATTAAATGAAATCAATCAGGCAATTCGACGTTATTATGCACAGTCAGATGTTGTTTCACCAGATTTAATTGAAGCGATTCTTTATTCTGTGGAGGCAGGCGGAAAACGTATCCGTCCCTTGATTTTCTTAGAAATTCTGGAAGGTTTTGGGATCGAGTTGACAGAAGGTCATTTTGATGTGGCAGCTGCGCTTGAGATGATTCATACAGGTAGTCTGATTCATGATGATTTGCCAGCAATGGACGATGATGATTATCGTCGTGGACGTTTGACTAGCCACAAAAAATTTGATGAAGCAACGGCGATTTTAGCAGGAGATAGCCTCTTTTTAGATCCATTTGGTTTGGTGGCAGATACTGCGCTATCAGCTGATATCAAAGTTCGTTTGATTGCAGAATTATCACAAGCTTCAGGCACTTATGGCATGGTTGGCGGACAAATGCTTGATATGAAAGGCGAAGAGCGCAAGCTTAACCTTTCAGAATTGCAATTGATTCATACAAATAAAACAGGGAAATTGTTGACTTTTCCAGTTGTGGCGGCAGGAATTGTTGCGAATTTAGCAGCTAATGACTTAAAGTCATTGCGCGAAGCTGGTAGCTTGGTTGGGTTAGCTTTCCAAGTTCGTGATGATATTTTAGATGTGACAGCAACGTTTGAAGAAATTGGAAAAACGCCGAAAAAAGATTTACTTGCTGATAAGGCGACTTATCCAAGCTTGCTTGGTTTAGAAAAATCGTATGACATCTTGAATCGATCAATTGACCAAGCGCTAGCTATTTTCCAAAAACTTTCGGAAACACAAGCGTTTAATGCAGAAAAAATCACTAAAATGATAGAAAGGTTGCGACTAAATGCCTAAGGAAAGAGTTGATGTGCTTGCCTATAAACAAGGGCTTTTTGAAACGCGTGAACAAGCAAAACGTGGTGTTATGGCAGGTTTGGTTGTCAATGTGATTAATGGTGAGCGGTATGACAAACCAGGTGAGAAGATTGACGATGGGACGGAGCTAAAGCTTAAAGGTGAAAAATTAAAATACGTTAGCCGTGGTGGGCTGAAACTGGAAAAAGCTTTACAAGTTTTTGAGATTTCTGTTGACGGACAAACGACAATCGACATCGGTGCTTCAACAGGTGGTTTTACCGATGTGATGCTTCAAAATGGTGCAAAACTTGTCTATGCGGTTGATGTTGGTACCAATCAATTGGTTTGGAAACTTCGTCAGGATGAACGTGTTCGTAGCATGGAGCAGTATAATTTCCGCTATGCAGAATTGGCGGATTTTACAGAAGGTCAACCAACTTTTGCTAGTATCGACGTTAGCTTTATCTCTTTGAATTTGATTTTGCCAGCGCTTCACAATATTTTGGCTGATAATGGTCAAGTTGTGGCTCTTATCAAACCACAATTCGAAGCAGGACGTGAGCAGATTGGTAAAAATGGAATTGTTCGTGATAAAGCTGTTCATCAAAAAGTTTTGGAAAATGTGACAGATTTTGCTCTAAATTACGGATTTATAGTTAAAGGACTTGATTTTTCACCGATTCAAGGTGGACATGGTAACATTGAATTTCTGGTTTATTTGGAAAAATCAGCTGACGCTCAAGATTTAGTTACTGCCATGATTCCAGAAATTGTAGAAAAGGCACATAAGGAATTTAAAGATGAAAAAGAGTGAACGTTTAGAATTAATCAAAAGAATTGTTGCTGAAAATGCTGTTGAGACACAGCATGATTTGCTAAAATTGCTTGAAGCAGAAGGTTTGACATTAACGCAAGCTACTGTTTCACGTGACATGAATGAAATTGGTATCATCAAAGTACCTTCACCTGAGGGTCCTTATATTTATGGGCTTTCAAAAGACAAGACAAAAAAAGTTGGTCAAGTTTCTGTGCCAATTAAAAGCACAGTTCTTGCGATTTCAGAAGAAACAGCAGGGCTTGAAAACATGATTAATCTTGATGTGAATCCAGGAAATAGCCGTTTGATTAAACGTTTCTTGTTGGAAGATTTTAAAGATGTGATTTTCAGTATCCTTGCTGACGATGATAGTTTATTAGTAGTTACCAAAACAGCTGAAGGAGCAGCAGCAATTCGCCAAGAAGTGCTTAAATGGATGAAAGACTGTAACTAAGGGAGGTCACCCAATGCTTTTAGAAATTTCCATTAAAAATTTTGCCATTATCGAAGAAATCTCGCTTACTTTTGAAAATGGTATGACGGTTTTGACAGGGGAAACTGGAGCGGGGAAGTCGATTATTATTGATGCCATGAACCTCATGTTGGGGGCGCGGGCTAGTCTTGACGTTATTCGTCATGGGGTTAACAAGGCTGAAATTGAAGGGCTTTTTTCGGTTGGTGAAAATCCTGCGCTCACACAGATTTTGGAAGAAAATGGCATTGATGTGACAGAAGAATTGATTATTCGCCGTGACATTCTGCAAAATGGTCGTTCTATCGGTCGTATCAACGGACAAATGGTGAATCTGACAACGTTACGTGCAGTTGGGCAGTATCTGGTTGATATTCATGGACAACATGACCAAGAAGAGTTGATGAAGCCCAATATGCACATTCGGATGTTGGATGAATTTGGTAATGAACAGTTTGCTGATGTCAAAAAACATTACCAAGAGCTTTTTGAAAGTTATCGTCAATTGCGTAAGCGTGTCGTGACCAAGCAAAAAAATGAACAAGAGCATAAAGCGCGTATTGAAATGTTAGAATTTCAGATAGCAGAGATTGAAGCGGCAACCTTGAAATCTGGTGAGGACCAGGTACTCAATCAAAAACGTGATAAATTGCTTAATCATAAAAACATTGCAGATACGTTGACTAATGCTTATGTCATGCTTGATGACGAAGAATTTTCAAGTCTATCTAACATTCGTTCAGCCATGAATGATTTGATGACGCTCGAAGAATTTGATGCTGACTATAAAGAAATGTCAGCTAACGTTTCAGAGGCTTATTATATCCTAGAAGAAGTCACGAAACACCTAGGTGATGTCATTGATGACCTTGATTTTGATGCGGGAAGCTTGCAACAAATTGAAGCGCGCCTAGAGGTGATTTATAGCATTACACGCAAATATGGCGGTAGTGTTGATGATGTTTTAGAGTATTATGATAATATCACCAAGGAATACAATCTTTTGACTGGAAATGATGAGTCATCTGATGACATGGAAAAAGCCCTTAAACGCTTGGAAAAAGAATTGATTGTTGCTGCTGAAGAACTCAGTCAAGAACGCCATGCCTTGGCTAAAAATTTGGAAGCTGAAATCAAGCAAGAGTTGGCTGATTTGTACATGGAAAAGGCTGATTTTCAAGTCCAATTCACCAAAGGAAAATTCAACCGTGATGGAAATGAAACTGTTGAATTTTACATTTCAACGAACCCTGGTGAAGGCTTTAAACCACTCGTTAAGGTTGCGTCTGGTGGTGAAATTTCTCGTTTAATGTTGGCTATCAAATCAGCATTTTCACGTAAAGAGGACAAAACAAGTATCGTCTTTGACGAAGTGGATACTGGTGTATCTGGTCGCGTTGCGCAAGCTATTGCCCAAAAAATCTATAAAATCGGAAGTAACGGACAAGTCTTGGCAATATCTCATTTACCACAAGTGATTGCCATTGCTGATTATCAGTTCTTTATCGAAAAACGCAGTGATGAAAATACGACTGTTTCAACGGTTCGCTTGTTGACCGAAGAAGAACGAGTAGAAGAAATCGCTAAAATGCTTGCTGGTAGCGATATTACTGAAATGGCACGCGAACAAGCTCGCGAACTATTGAAGAAGTAAAAAGTGAAGCTGCAAGGCTTCTTTTTTGCGCAATTAGACTTTCTCTGATAAAATGTCCCCTAAGTTTTAAAAATTTGGTATAATTAATGTTAGAATAAAATTTAGATACAAGTATCGAAAGTATGATAGGATAGAAAATGAGTAAAATTAAAATTGTTACGGATTCCTCTTTAACTATTGAACCTGAATTGGTTGAAAAATATGACATTACCGTTATCCCACTATCGGTCATGATTGATGGTGTCGTGTATTCAGATAGTGATTTGAAAGAAGAAGGAAAATTCCTTAACATGATGCGAAACAGTAAGGAATTGCCAAAAACAAGTCAGCCACCAGTAGGCGTTTTTGCAGAAGTTTATGAAAACTTGATGAAAAATGGTGCTGATCATATTGTTTCCATTCATATCACACACACGCTTTCAGGGACAGTTGAAGCAGCGCGTCAAGGGGCTAATTTAGCAGGTGCTGATGTTACTGTTATTGACTCAACCTTTACAGACCAATGTCAAAAATTCCAAGTAGTTCAAGCTGCAAAATTGGCTCAGGAAGGTGGTAGTTTAGAAGAAGTTATTGCTAAAATTGAAGAGGTTCGTCAAAAATCTGAACTTTTTATTGGTGTATCAACGCTTGAAAATTTGGTAAAAGGTGGACGTATCGGACGTGTGACTGGTCTTATTAGCTCACTCCTTAACATTAAAGTTGTTATGGAAATGGTTGATTGTGAATTAAATCCGATTATTAAAGGACGTGGCCTTAAAACATTCAATAAGTGGCTAGACAATTTTATTGAATACGCTAAAGGTAAAAAAGTAGCAGAAATTGGTATTTCTTACTGTGGTACGGCTGATATGGCAAATGGATTTAAGGAAAAGTTACAAGTGTTAGGAGCTCCGATTGCTGTTCTTGAAACAGGTTCAATTATCCAAACACACACTGGTGAAAATGCCTTTGCGGTAATGGTACGTTATGAGTAAGAAAAAGAATATTTTAACTGGGTTTGCTTTCTTTTTAGCAAGCCTTCTTCTGTTTATTGTCATTTTTAGTGTGCTGATTCCAAAATCTGATACAGAGCTAACAAAGAAAGATTTTTTGGCACAAGAAGCGACACCGTTTCATTATGTGGCGATTGGTGATTCGTTGACGGAAGGAGTCGGTGACACTACTAACCAAGGTGGTTTTGTTCCTTTGCTGGCGCAAAGTTTAACAGATACTTATGACTATCAAGTTACTGATAGTAATTACGGTGTTTCTGGAAATACCAGCAAGCAAATTTTGCAGCGGATGCAAGAAAAGACAGACATTCAAAAATCATTGGTTAAGGCAGATATGATGACCCTAACCGTTGGTGGAAATGATGTCATGGCAGTTATTCGAAAGAATTTAACGAGTTTGTCTGTTTCTACTTTTACCAAACCTGCCAAATCTTATCAAAAACGCTTGCGTCAGATTATTGAATTAGCGCGTGCAGAGAATGAAGATTTGCCAATTTATATTTTGGGCATTTACAATCCATTCTACCTCAATTTCCCTGATATGACGGAAATGCAAGAAATCGTCGATAATTGGAATAACGCTACTGAAAGTGTCACCGAAGAGTATGCCAATGTCTATTTTGTACCTATCAACGATGACTTATATAAGGGAATTAATGGTGAAGAAGGGATTGTTTCAACTTCTGGTGACCAGACAACCGTGATTAATGATGTCCTTTTTAGCGGTGACCATTTTCACCCAAATAATATTGGTTACCAAATCATGTCAGATGTAACAATGGAGAAAATCAGTGAAACTAAAGAAGAATGGAAAGAAGATTAATTGGTGGAAATGGGGATTTCTTCTCATTTTGGCTATAAATATTGCGTTTGTGGGCGTTGTTGCTAGTCGTTTGATTCAAGTGAGAGAACCAGCGGTTGAGAGCGGTAGTTCTAAAAAAACGGATAGCGTTAAAGTTGGGACTTTTTCAACAAATCGTGAGCAATTAAACGACACTGTTGCTGCTTATCTGGAGGATTATCAGACAGACCAAATGTCTTATACCGTCTATGCTACATCATCAGCGATTATGTTTGAAGGGACATATACCCTTTTAGGCTCTAAAGTGCCACTTTATATTTATTTTCAACCTAGCCGTCTTGATTCTGGTGCGGTTCAGCTTAAAATTACATCATTTTCAGTTGGTACACTTTCCTTGCCTGAATCAGAGGTTTTAAAATATATTAAATCAAGCTATAAATTGCCAAGTTTTGTTAAAGTTTTACCGAACGAGTCAGCGATCAATATTAATATTCAAAATCTAAAAAATGGTGCAGACCTTTATTTGAAGGCCACTACTATTGATCTTGTAGGTAATCAATTCAATTTTGATATTTATAAGAAAAACGACTAAAAGACGTTTAATACTTGACCTAAAAGCTATTTTTGGGTATCATAGAACGTGTTAAAGTGTTAACGCTTAGAAATTAATTGGAGGATTTGTTAAATGGCTAACAAACAAGATTTAATCGCTAAAGTTGCAGAAGCAACTGAGCTTACTAAAAAAGATTCAGCAGTAGCTGTAGATGCAGTATTCTCAGCAATCGAAAGCTTCCTTTCTGAAGGCGAAAAAGTTCAATTAATCGGTTTTGGTAACTTTGAAGTTCGCGAACGCGCAGCTCGTAAAGGTCGTAACCCACAAACTGGTGAAGAAATTGAAATTGCAGCTTCAAAAGTACCTGCGTTCAAAGCTGGTAAAGCACTTAAAGATGCTGTAAAATAATTTACATTTAAAAGTTCATCATATTACGCTTCGTAGCCTGATTGATGGGCTTTTTATTGTGTTATGGATATTTTGGGAACAAATAGCTTTAGAAACTTGTTGGATGGTTTGTGGTATAATTAAGCTATGAAAGTTAGTTTATTAGCTATCAAAATCAACAGAGAAAAATCAGAAGAGAGTGTGCTATGAATAAATCCCTTTTAATCGTTGTCATTTTTTTAGGTGTTTTTTCAATTTTGAAAGTTATCATGTTTATCGCTTATAGCTTTGTGATAAAACCTAAAGTAGATGAAAACGGCAAGGTTATTGAACAAGGAAAGACAGAGAAGACAGAAGAAACTCAACAAAAGGAAGATGATGACTTCTGGGACAATTGGTGATAAGAAAGTCTTTTTTTGATACTTTCCTTAGGTGGTGCCGTCGGCAGGTTCGACAGTCCAGTGGACTGTTGAAGGAATCCAAGGAATTCCTAAGAATCGCAGTGGTTGACTGGCAGTTCTCATTTTGCTTCGCAAAATTGCGACCAACCTAGTCAACTGTGCGGGGGTGGTACAACGAACTATGAATATTGGGATTCTGTACCACTCCCTCAAAACTTACGGGTGGCTGGTTTTATTGATGTTGCAGTCACTTTCACCACGGCGGTAAGTATCGTTTTGCTGCTCGCTTTGCTCGCAAATAATCCTAAGATTGAACAAAGACAATAATTCTTTATAACTTACTTTATTAAAAAGTAGGTTTTGCCTACATTCTGGTAGTTGTCCGTTGGATGGTTTTTTTACTTGTCTAGAAATAGAAAAGTGAGTGGTGTCCATTGGGCACTTTTTTACTCGTTCATAATTAAGATGTTAGGTTAATTTTATGGGAGTTTTTATCATGAGTATCCGAAAATTAAAATTCAAGAATATAATAGGAATGTTAGAGAAGAGTTTTTCTTTCGTAATACAAAATACATTGAATGTTAGACATTGCTGATGAAAAAGTTAAAAGCTAACATGATTTAATAGCTATTTTTTGATTATTAAAAACATAACAAAATTTTTTGGTGAGAATTTAGAATATAGGATGCTTGATATTATGAGCTTTTTAGGAAATTAGTGATAAATGATGTCAGAAAAACTAACTTGATAAAGTCTAAAATTCCTTATATAATAGAGCGTATGGATAAAAAAATAGAAAAAACATTTTTTGGACAACCTAAAGCTTTGTTTACATTATTCCAAACAGAACTTTGGGAAAGATTCTCGTACTATGGCATGCGTGCCATTTTGATTTATTATTTGTATGCATCTGTTACCGCGCCTAATGCAGGTTTAGGACTACCTAAAACCCAAGCAATGGCTATCGTTAGTATTTACGGGGCACTTGTATATCTTTCAGGAATTATCGGTGGATGGTTTGCAGACCGTATTCTCGGAGCTTCTCAAACAATTTTTATCGGTGGTATTCTTATCACTCTAGGACATATTGTCCTAGCTACTCCGTTTGGTTTAACATCACTTTTTATTTCGCTTTTTTTGATTATTCTGGGAACAGGGATGTTAAAATCCAATATTTCAAACATGGTAGGTCACTTGTATGCAGCAGATGACCCACGTCGTGATACGGGATTTAACATATTTGTCGTTGGAATTAACATTGGTTCATTGCTTGCTCCTATTGTAGTAGGGACAGTTGGTGAGAGTATCAATTATCACCTAGGTTTCTCACTTGCTGCAATCGGAATGATTGTTGCTCTGTTTGTTTATTGGTTTGGACGTATGAAACAATTCCCAGAATTGGGAAATAAACCGTCTAACCCATTAAGTCAAGAAGAAAAACGAGGCTTATTAGTGAAGTTGGGTGTTGCTTTAGTCATTATCCTTGCTGCTGGATTCTTCGTTTATCGTTTAAATCCAGCAAACTTTGTTAATAATGTTATTAATGTTCTTTCATGGGCAGGTATTGTTATTCCATTTATTTACTTTGCGACAATGTTTACATCAAATAAAGTATCAAGTACTGAACGTAAACAATTATTAGCCTATCTTCCATTGTTCCTATCTTCGATTGTTTTTTGGCTAGTCGAAGAACAAAGCTCAACAGTTATTGCAGTTTGGGGTGAAACACGTTCAAATCTAAATCCAACTATTTTTGGTGTCACTATTCATATTGACCCTTCTTGGTATCAATTGCTTAATCCGTTATTTATCGTGATATTGACACCTGCGTTTGTATGGCTTTGGAACAAAATGGGGGACCGTCAACCATCTGCAGTTTCAAAATTTGGATTGGGTCTATTGTTGACTGGGATTTCATACCTTATTATGGCTGTGCCGGGCATCCTATATGGTACCCATGGTCGCGTGAGCTTCATGTGGTTGGTAGTGATGTTTGCAGTTCAAATGTCTGGTGAATTGTTGATTTCTCCAGTAGGTCTATCTGTTTCAACTCGCCTTGCACCGCTTGCTTTCCAATCACAAATGGTTGCTCTTTGGTTCTTATCAGACTCAACATCACAAGCAGTAAACGCCTTGATTACACCATCTTTCAATAAAGAAACCGAAGTAGCATTCTTCGGTATTCTAGGTTTAATCTGTATTGGTATTGGTGTGATATTATTTCTTGTCAAAAAACCAATTTTGAATTTAATGCGTAATGACTAAATAGGAAATAACTTATCATCAAAACTTATATCTTTCTGAGGTGAAAAATAATAGAAAGAAGAAAGCATCTGGGATATTGTCTCAGATGCTTTTGTGATATTTAATCAATATATTTTAATTTGCCACGGAAATCTTCAAGGTTTTCATAGCCTTTTTCTTCCATAATGGCTTTTAGTTCATTCGTAATACGCTCAAAGACTTCTGGACCTTCTTGGTGTAAAATTGTCCCTAGTTGAACCATGCTAGCGCCACACAAGATGTGTTCGAAAGCATCACGCCCTGTTTTGACACCGCCTGTTCCGATGATTTGGATAGATGGGTTAAGGCGTTGGTAAAAAGCGTGGACATTAGCAAGCGCCGTAGGTTTGACATAGTCGCCACCAATACCGCCAAAGCCATTTTTAGGTTTGATAAGCACGGTTTCGTCTTCGATAATCAAACCATTTCCGATAGAATTGATACAATTCACAAAAGTGAGTGGAAATTGATTGAAAATCGCAGCTGCTCGGTCAAAATGAGCGATGTCGAAGTAAGGTGGCAATTTCACACCAAGTGGCTTAGTGAAATAGGTAAAAATATCTCTTAAGAGTGTTTCCGTTGTTTCAAAATCATAGGCGATTTGAGGTTTACCTGGAACGTTTGGACAAGAAAGGTTTAATTCCACCAATCCTTGGTAGTCAGAATCTTGGACGACTTTAAGAATGGTATGTGTTTCTTCTTCTGACATGCCAACAAGTGATAAGAAATGATGTTTGCTATTTGGCGTATTTTGGAGCTCTGTAACGTAGTCAAGATAATATTGAAAACCGTTATTTGGTAAGCCCATTGAGTTAATTGAACCAAGGCTAGTGTCTGCGTAACGTGGTTCAGGATTACCAGTGCGTGCTGTCAATGTTCCTGTCTTTGTAACGAAAGAACCAGCTGCAGAGGCATCAATTTCTGCCAATTCTTCACGAGTCATGCAATAAACGCCAGCGGCATTCATGAAACAGTTGTCAAAATCGAAAGCACCAATTTTTGTTACTGTAGAAACCATAAAATCCTCCAAGAATAGTGTTAGTGGCTAGAAAGACAATTCTAAGCCATCTTTATTTTACTATTTAGTTAGAAATAAAGCAAGTTGTTTCCGAACGTTTGTGATTTAAAATCATATCAACGACCAGTTTTCCTGTAATTTTTTGGTCTTTTATCAGTTGTAAAGCCTCTTTTGTTTCTTCAAATGGGAATGTTTGGCTAACAAGGGCTTTTACTTTTTGCTCTTGAACAAGTGCAAAGAGTTCTTCGGTCATTGTTGCAAGGTCTTGGGCTTGCTGAGGATTGTGTGATAAATGAGCGCCGCCAAGATTTAAGACGTCAATACTTAAGGCTCGGCTAAATAAGTCACTTGGATTGTCAATGCGTGGTGGTGAGACAATTGCAATCAGACTGCCGTTATAGGCTAGTCGCTTCAAATCTTCGGTTGATTCGTCTTTACCAATGGTATTGATAATCATGTCAACGCCAAGTCCGTCAGTGAGCTCGGCAATTCGCCTACTAACATTTTCTGTCTTGTAATCAATTACGACATCTGCACCGAGCGATTTGACAAAATCAAACTTAGCAGTTGAAGCTGTGGTATAAACTGTCAAGCCAACCATTTTGGCTAATTGAATGGCAATGCTCCCAACACCGCCACTTCCTGCATGAATGAGAATTGTTTTCTTGTTAGCGAGTGTTACTTTACGAAATAGTGCCTGATAAGCGGTCAATCCATTACAGAGTAGTGCAGCAGCGTCAGTATGAGAAATGCTGTCAGGAATTTTGGTTAATTGGTAAGCAGGGACGCTGGCAAATTCAGCTAGGCAACCTTGTTTGGTTAAATTGCCATGCCCAGCCACACGGTCACCGATTTGAAATTGAGTGACATGCTCACCAAGCTCAACGATTTCTCCGACAACATCCATACCAACGATATGTGGAAATGTCCAAGCATCGACGCCGTTTTCGATAACTTTGAAATCAACAGGGTTAAGTCCGACAGCGGTCACTTTGACGAGAACGTCGTTCGCTGAAATCTTAGGTTTTGGAATATCTATTATTGCTAAATCAGAAATTGCTCGTTGTGAGCTATCTGTAAGTGCAAAAGCTTTCATTACTACCTCCCAAAAATTTGTATATACAAAAATTGTAGCACAAATTTCTTATTTTTGAAAAAATCCAGTATTTCCTTGAAAAAAAGTGGTAAAAGTGCTATATTTTAATCATAAAACAATTGAGCAATTGTTCAATTGTTTTATAAATTGATATTGGAGTAATTTTAAATGATAGAAGATAGCCAAACACAACAGTTGCTTGAGGGAGAGCTATTGGAAAATGTTTCAGATTTTTTCAAGGCTTTGGGAAATGGGACACGTTTACAAATCATTTGGTGCTTAAGCCAAGGTGAGTTAAAATCTAGTGAGCTGGCAGCTATTTTGCAAATGAGCCCATCAGCTATTTCACACCAATTGACCTTGTTGAAAAATCTGAAAATTGTATCTGTACGACGTGAAGGAAAAAATCAGATTTATGCTTTGGCTGATAAGCATATCAGTCAGGTTTTAGATTCTGTCGTGGAGCATTATGAGGAGGACTGACAATGTCAGAAAAAAACAAAAAATCCCTTAGACGGATTTTACTAGCGACTTTAGGATTTTTGTTAGTTTTTGGAGTGGTAAAGGCAACACAACCATCTTTACCAGTACAGGCTACACTTTACGCTATACCATATCTTATTGCTGGGTATGATGTTTTAAGAAAAGCGGTGCTGAAAATCAGTAAAGGAAAAGTTTTCAGCGAACACTTTTTGATGACGATAGCAACGTTAGGGGCATTTGTCTTGAGCTTTATAACAAATGAATCTGAGTTTGCGGAAGCTGTTTTTGTCATGATATTTTACCAAGTTGGTGAATTATTTGAACATATTGCAGAAGGTAGCAGCGAAAAATCAATTGCTGAATTGTTAAATTTACGCCCAGACCTTGTTCACTTAGAAAAAGGCGATGAGGTAGTTGATATTGACCCACAAGAAGTGCAAGAAGGGCAAGTCATTTCTATCCATCCTGGAGAAAAAGTGGCCATAGATGGTATTTTGATTACTGGTGAATCTTCTGTTGATACAGCAGCTTTGACAGGTGAAAGCTTACCACAAACGGTTCAAGTTGGTGACCAAGTGCTTTCAGGAATGATTAACATGACAGGGGTTATTCGTGTTAAAGTTTTGCATTCTGTAAAGGATTCAACGTTAAGCAAGATTCTGGATTTACTGGAAAATTCTGCTGCTAACAAGTCAAAAAGTGAGCATTTCATGACAAAATTTGCGGCTGTTTATACGCCAACTGTGGTGATTGCAGCGGTGATTTTGGCTGTTTTTCCACCTCTCGTTTCTGGTGATTTTGCTGGGAATTTTCCAGAATGGTTTAGCCGTGCATTGACTTTTCTTGTGATTTCGTGTCCGTGTGCACTTGTGATTTCAATTCCTTTGAGCTTTTTTGGAGGATTGGGAGCTTGTTCAAAAGCAGGTGTATTGGTTAAAGGGTCTAATTATTTGGAAAGTCTAGCTTCGCTTGAGAGTTTGCTTTTTGATAAAACTGGGACATTGACAGAAGGTGTTTTTGAAGTAACGGCACTTCATCCCAATGATATTACGGATGAGCAGTTGTTACATTTAGCCAGTCATGTGGAACGTTTTTCAACTCACCCAATTGCCCAATCGCTTCGCGAAGCTTATGAAAAAGAAGCAGATGCTTGTTCCATTACAGACGTGACAGAAAAGTCAGGATATGGCGTCAGCGCTATTATTAATGGACATAGTGTTGCTGTCGGAAATACTAAATTCATGGATAACCTAGGGGCAAAATGGAAGGCTTGTAGCAAAGTTGGAACAATCGTTCATGTTGCTATTGACGGAGCGTACGCAGGGCACATTGTGATTTCTGATTGCATCAAGTCAGACACCAAGGAAGCCTTGGAACAATTCAAACAAGCTGGCGTTAAACATCTGGTGATGTTGACAGGAGACCGTCGTGAAGTTGCTGAAAAAATCGCTGATGAGCTGGGCATCACAGACTATCAAGCGGAGCTATTGCCAACAGATAAGGTTGATGAACTTGAAAAATATCTTGCTAAAAAATCACCACGTACCACAGTTGGCTTTGTCGGTGACGGTATCAACGATGCACCAGTTTTAGCCAGAGCTGATGTTGGAATTGCCATGGGTGGTCTAGGAAGTGATGTTGCCATTGAAGCGGCAGATGTGGTTGTCATGAACGACCAATTGTCAAAGATTGCCAAAGCGATTAAGATTGCTCGCAAGACAATTCGTATTGCTCATGAAAACATCATATTCTCAATTGGTATCAAAGTTCTAGTTTTATTACTAGCGAGCCTTGGAATGGCGAATATGTGGCTAGCAATTTTTGCAGATGTGGGAGTAACGATTCTCGCAACCTTGAATGCCATGCGTACCATGACGTTGACATAAAAAATAATTTGATTTATAATAGCATCAATCATATAGAAAGCTACCACTTTCCCCGGAAAGTGGGGAATGGCGATAACATCGTTTCGTAGGGATATCCTTTTGGATAAAGAAATGGTGTTGTTGCCGTTTTTTATTTTATCAAGAAAAGGAGAGCAAAATGACGTGGATTTATTTGATTTTCGCAGGAATATTGGAGGTTGTTTGGGCAACGAGTATGAAATTAAGTGAGAATTTTAGCAGGCTTGGCTACTCAATGGTAACCATTCTTGGAATGGTTTTAAGCTTTGTCTTTTTAGCGCGTGCGTTAAAGGAACTTCCGATGAGTCTTGCTTATCCGATTTGGACAGGGATTGGTGCAATCGGAACAGTAGTTGTTGGAATTGTCTTTCTGAAAGACCAATTATCACCGCTTGCCTACCTTTTTTTGATTTTGGTTATCATTGGGATTATCGGGTTAAAAATGACCAGCGGGCATTGAGTCTTTTAGAGAAAATTAGTAATTTTACTAGCTTTTTTATAGCTTTTTGGGTAGAATAGTAAGGGTAAGCGACTTTATTTGGTCGTAATAATTAATATGGCTAGAATGCTGAGCCAAAAATAGTCTAACTTATTAAGTCGCCGGACTGATATGCTAACACCTATTTTTCGCTGTGCGTTAATAGCCTTTGTATTACTTTAAAGGAGACTTTATCTAATGGTAAAATTGGTTTTTGCTCGCCACGGTGAGTCAGAATGGAACAAAGCTAACCTTTTCACAGGTTGGGCTGACGTTGATTTGTCAGAAAAAGGTACACAACAGGCGATCGATGCTGGTAAATTAATCAAAGAAGCTGGTATTGAGTTTGACCTTGCTTACACTTCAGTTCTTAAACGTGCTATCAAAACAACTAACCTTGCTCTTGAAGCAGCTGACCAACTTTGGGTACCAGTTGAAAAATCATGGCGCTTGAACGAACGTCACTACGGTGGTTTAACTGGACAAAACAAAGCTGAAGCTGCTGAAAAATGGGGTGACGAACAAGTTCATATCTGGCGTCGTTCATACGATGTATTGCCACCAGCTATGGCTAAAGATGACGAGTACTCAGCACATACTGACCGTCGTTACGCTAACCTTGACGATACAGTAATTCCAGATGCTGAAAACTTGAAAGTTACTTTGGAACGTGCTCTTCCATTCTGGGAAGATAAAATCGCTCCAGCTCTTAAAGACGGTAAAAACGTCTTTGTAGGTGCACACGGTAATTCAATCCGCGCTCTTGTAAAACATATCAAACAATTGTCAGATGACGAAATTATGGATGTTGAAATCCCTAACTTCCCACCGCTTGTATTCGAATTCGATGAAAAATTAAACGTTACAAACGAATACTACCTTGGTAAATAATCTGATAGTAGATTATAAGGGCTAAAACCCTTGATATCAAAGCATTCTAGGCGCATTCCTAGAGTGCTTTTTTTGATTTTGTTACCCTTTTTGTTACCCTTTGACATTTTTTGTATAGTAAAAGGGTGACCCTAAAGTGTCATACCCTTATAAACTATTGATAGCATTTTCAAATATTGAAGCAGATTTTTGAGCTCCTTCTTTAGTTGCGTGAACATATGTGTTAAGTGTCATTGAGATATCGCTATGACCTAGACGGTGTTGCAAGTCTTTTGGTTGAATACCAGCATAAAGCATGATAGTAGCGTGTGTATGGCGTAAACCGTGGAAAGCTACATTAGTCACACCAGCATTTTTAAAGTGCTTATCTAGTCTTCTTCTTAGATTGCAAGCATAAGCGTATTTTTCTGTAAAAACAGAGAAGACAACTTTTTCAGACCGCCCAAGTTGCCATGATTGGACTTGTTGGCGGTTTTTATATTGCTTAAGCATAAGTATAGTAGCTTTATCAATTGAGATATCCCTATAACCCGCCTTAGATTTAGGGGGATTTACTTCTTGATATCGGTTAAGTGTTTTATTAACGCTGACTACACCACTTTCTAAGTCAATATCAGACCATTCAAGGGCTAAAGCTTCGCTGATACGTAAACCAGTAGCAAGTAAGAATGTATATAAAACAAAGTCAAATAGGCTTTCATAGTCTGATTGGTCTAGCGTATTTAGATAATTTAAGAACTGTTTTAATTCTTGTCTGTCTAAGAACTTAATTTTAGTTTTTTCTTTTTGTTGTTTACGTGGGACAATAACATCTCTAGCAGGATTATGCTGTATTAGTTGCATAGCAACGCCGTATTGAAGTATACGGCTATTGACATTGTGAAGTAGGTTGTAGTTTGCGTATGCTCCTTTAACGCCCTTGTTTGCCCTATCAGCCCATTTGTTTACTTGTTGCTGAATAATAGGTGTTGTTAGCTTATCAAGCTTATAATCGCCGAATACAGGCAAAATATGCACTTTTAACAGCCTCTTAGTAGATTGTTGGGTGTTTGGTTTAACTGTATTCTTGTAACTATCCCACCAGAGAGAAGCAAGTTCTTTGTAGGTCTTTATTGTAGCCTTGGTTTTGGTTGTATAACCGTTATTGATAAATTCGTTAACCGCCTCACGGGCTTTTGTTTTAACGCCTTTTTTGGTAGAAGCAGTAATGTTTTTACGTGCTTTCTTTCCTGTTAGTCTATCTGTTCCAAGGTAAACGTTAGCACGATAGACAATAGTTCCGTTTTTCTTTTTTACTTCTTTGATATTCATGTATAAACCTTTCCATCAGCAGGCAAGCTATTATTAAAAAGGTTCTAGGTTTTACATGTAAGAAATAGTGGCGAATTCTTCAATGTTGAAGAATATAAAAATCCTAAATGTTGGTACGTACCAACATTTGAGTAACAAAACGATACCTCATATCAGAAAAATGTTAGAAAATACGAGAATTTTTTTTAATTCTTCAAAATCAATCCTATCAGCCTCTTCGATAAAAGTTAATACTTCATTTGGAGTTATATTTGTCTCATCATGTATTAATTTTTCGTAAATTAATTCTACGGTATCGTTGTGTTCTTTTCTTACTTTTTTATATCTATCTAAAACTTCAACTTCTTTTTCAATGATATGTAGTGTAGTGAAAGCTGTATCTTTGTATTTTTGGTATTTCCCTTCAGAAAATTCTTCACGCTTTTTCAATATTCTTAAAGCTAACTCTAACATAGTTAGTTTTGATAAGTTTAACAATGATATTGTGTGGTTGTCTATCATATCAAGAATCTTTAACATGTCTTTATCATTGTTAACAGGGAAATCCCTTTTATCAGTATTTTTTGTTAAATACTCAATAGAAACTTGAAACAAATCCGCAATTTCTTGCAATAACCCCAATTGAGGATTTCTTTTTCCTGTTTCGTATTGACTTAGTGTGTTGTCTCTTACTCCTAGTGTTTCACCTAGTTGTTTTAAAGTCATGCCTTTTTCTTTTCTTAATTCGGCTATTCTGTTCTCCATTTGTATCTACCTTTTTGTTTTTATTTCTTAAATTATAACTCAAAAAAATAAAAAAACCAATATTTTTTCACAAAATGTGAATTTTATTCTTGATATTCACAAAATGTGAGTGTATTATATTCACATAACGTGAGTAGAAAGGAGTTAAAAAATGCTTATCACCTCGCAACAAGCAAAAGCTATCAGACGCAAACAAGCGGACAAGCAACTTACTGCTAAACAGGCAAGTGCTGAAATTGGTGTAGTACCAGTTACATACCGCAAGTTATGCAACGGTGGCGAAGTCAAGCCTAGTATTTATCAAAAAGCTATGGAATGGCTAGTAGAAGACTACTAAAAAACACGTACCTAAAAAGATACGTGAGAGCAACAAAAAAGGCTTAACAGTTTGGTCGCTAGCAAGCCTTTCAGGAAATAAAACTAAAACAAAATTAATAAAGCAGGCAAGCTATTATTAAAAGGTTTTAGCAAAGTTTTTTATGCTTGAATTATAACAAATTCGGGCGTTTGTGTCCATACGAAGAGCGGGAACTCTTAAAACTATCAAGGAAGTAATACAAGAAAAAACATTAAAAGGCGACAAGGAAAAATAATTATGAAATTTAAAAGCGTTGAGAACAAAGCAAATACAATTTATTTGCTGATTATCCCCACAATATGACTGATGAAGAAGTGGAGATTTTTGATAAAGAGTGTCCATTTTGGGCTAACTTCTTTAAGTGGAGAAAGAAATAGTATTATCAATAAAATTTAAGTGGGTGTGGAAGGTTTCACACCCAATATTACAGGTTTAAACATGCTCAATTTTGAGCGGGTTGGCTATTAGTCTTTTTAGACTAGTAGCTTTTTTATTTTGAAGCTCTGTACTTACAACTACATAGCTTACAAGCGTACCCTTAAGTACAGTTGTAAGTATCGGTATTCTAACTTTGCTTCACAATTTTGGGAAGCAAAAAAGTAACGTCCGAAAATGGACGCTACTTTGTAAGGGTACTCTTACTCAAAAATGAGTAAGAGACGAAAGAAAAAAGCGAAAATCGCTCCAAAATACCCAAGACGGAAACGATAATCGCTAAACGGTAAAGAGAACAAAGCCCTTTACATACCCTTATTTTAACACGAGCAAGAGTAGTTGTAACTACCCTTGTGTTTACTTTTTCCCAATTTTGGAAAAAAGTGTTTTATGGGTGTACTTTCAGGTACGCCTGTATTTTTGCTCACATTTGAGCGGAAGAAAAGACAACAAATGCTTGAATACGTGTAACACGTAATTATTAACTTTTGATAAGATTTATAGCTATGTGCTTTTGATTTGACTGCTTTATATAAATGTTGTACAATGTAATACAGAAAGAGAGGTACATATTATGTCAATCGTATCACTTAGACTAAATAAAAATGAAGAAGAGCTTTTTAAAAGTTATTCTATTCACACAGGAAAAACACTATCAGAGTTGTTTAAAACGGCTTTAGCTGAACAAATTGAAGACCAACTAGATTATGAAACAGGTATTAAAGCATTAAATGAATTTAAAAAGAACCCTGTTACTCACTCTATTGATGACATTATTGAGGAGTTTGAAAATGACTTATAGACTAGTTGTTAGCGATAAGGTCAAGAAACAGCTTAAGAAAATGGATAAGCATGTAAGGCTTATGCTTGCTAAAGACATGAAAAAGCACCTTGACGGTGTAGAGAATCCTAGACAAATGGGAAAAGCATTAACAGGGCAATTCAAAGGTCTATGGCGTTACAGAATAGGGAATTACAGGGTTATTTGTGATATTATAGATGATGATTTGGTTATCCTCGCTATCGAAGTAGGACATAGAAAAGATATTTATAAAAATTAAAAGCACCCGTTAAGGTGCCTTTTTCTTGCCTGCTGAACTCGTAAAATTTGTTATCTTTTTTGTTACCCTTTATGTTTCACCTACTTATTTCAAATAAATAATTTTAGGGGGCATAGAGGGAAAGTGTATTTAAAATATGGTATATTTTATAGTGTTATATTATAGGAAGAGAACCTTGGTAAATAATCTGATAGTAGATTATAAGGGCTAAAACCCTTGATATGAAAGCATTCTAGGCTATCCCCTAGAGTGCTTTTTATATTACTTATAATAAAACTAAAAAGATTGATGTACAATATAAGTGAAGCAGAGGTGGTCTAAATCCCCTTGAAACAGACTTTGTGTCTGCGGTAGGAGGTGGGGCACTTCCGCTTTTTGTTTGACAAATTTTCTTAGTCATAATGAGCATTTTATGTTAAGTGCTAAAAAACACTATTCTAAAGGAATAGTGTCAAAATTCATTTGTTAAATTTAGCTTAATTTTTACTATATATGATTAGTCCTACTGCTGTGTCTTCTGCTAAAATTTTCTTTCTGGCATATTTAATGCCAAGGAGATAGACATAGTAGAAATCACCGATATATCCTGTTGCATGTAGGCTGACAATTCCGATATAGGCAGGAAAAGATAATAAATTCATACTAAAGAGGATAGTCAGCGTTAGAGACTAAATGATAAAAAGTGCTAAGCTAATGACTATCATTTGCCATCTGTCATAAGTCACTTTTGGACAGGTAGCATATGCCGCTCCTAATTTCCAATTGATTCCAAATTTGACTTTACTTTTAGGTTTAAAGAGTTTGAAAAAGAAAGCATGGATAAGTTCATGAATGATGACAACAGCAAGTATCGCTAGTACAAAAAGAAATAATTTTCCCAAATGAATAGTGTAGGTAACATTTTCAATGGTAGGGTGTTGAATCTTTAAACCAAGTAAGTAAAAAAGATAAAAAAATAGGAAAAAAGTAGGAAGGGATATGATATTTAGCCAAATGGCTAATTTTTTGTCTTTTGTAATATTATTTCTTTTTAAATCTCCATTTTATTCTCCCGCAGAATGGCTGAGTTGCTTATAACAAGATAAATTTTTTATAGCTTTATTATAGCATAGCACAGAAAAAGTTAGTGACACGAACTAAACACTCCTTGTGTGCTTTGAGATGTTTTTCCTTTCACAATTTAATCATTTTTTGAAAAAATGCTAAATTTTATTGTGTGAGTATCTAGTGGACGTTTTTTTGAAAATTTATGGTATGATTAATAGTAAGGATTATATTTGAAGGGGGCTTTTATGAAAGCAGCAGAACGTCGTCAAAAAATTATCGATATTTTGAGCCAAACGCAAGTTCCCATTTCAGCCAGTTCTTTAGCTAGCAGGCTTGGTGTTAGTCGCCAAATTATTGTTGGTGATGTTGCTCTGTTGAGAGCAGCTAATCATGACGTGATTTCGACACCTAAAGGTTATGTGATGTCACAAGCGCTTTATTCGCACCAATTTATCGGGAAAATTGCTTGTCAACATGGTCCTGAAAGAACCAAAGAAGAATTGGACAGCATTGTTGCTAATGGTGGAATTGTGGTTGATGTTGAAGTTGAACATCCTGTTTATGGTATGTTAACAGCGCCGCTTGATATAAGAAGCGACGAAGATATTGCCAATTTTATGGATAAGGTTGAACATTCTAATGCGACACTCTTATCTTCGCTAACACATGGGATTCACACACATACGCTTTCTTGTCATTCAAAAGATGATTTTGAAGATATCAAGGAAATGTTATTAGATAAAGGCTTACTTTTGAAGTCTAACTAAACAGTTACAGGTGTCTTGACACCTGTTCTTTTTTTATTTATAATAGGCAAGACTAATTAGTGGCTCTAGGATGGTTGTTCTTGGGGAAATTAGTCTAAATAATGTCAATAGGCTTTTTTTATCGATAACATTTAAGAAGCTGATAGTGCCTTGGTTGGTAAATCAAGGTTTTGATAGATATCATAAAGGAGTTATTATGAGACGAAATCAGATAAAATCTCTTGCTTTTACAGCAATTTTGGTTGCGTTTGGGATTCTGATTCCAATGGTTATGCCAGTTAAAGTGGTTATTGGACCTGCTTCGTTTACACTAGCAAGTCACGTACCCGTTTTTATGGCAATGTTTATTTCACCGCAAGTTGCGGTTTTAGTTGCTTTAGGAACAAGCTTAGGTTTCTTATTGGCGGGTTTTCCGATTGTTATCGTTTTGCGTGCTGTTTCTCATTTGTTATTTGCTGTTGTGGGAGCTATCTTGATTCAAAAACGTCCAAGTTTGCTTGAGAAACCTTTATCAACATTTCTTTTGGCTCTGTTCTTGAATTTCTTGCATGGCTTGGCAGAATTCATCGTTGTTTTAGTTTTGACTGCAGGGGCACAAACTGGTGCAGCTTATGTTTGGTCACTAGTTGGGCTGATTGGCTTTGGTTCTCTTGTCCATGGTTGTATTGACTTTTACATTGCTTACTACCTTTGGAAATTCCTACGAGACAAAGTCGGTGTAGATTTTTCAGTCACTTCAAAAGAAAATTAAGAGGTTGGGACAAAGTGCCCAGCTTCTTTAACTTACAAGACGCAGTAGTTTGGATTTCAACAATCTGGGGATAGATTGTTGAAGGTCGCTATCAAGAAATATTTAAACAGCGATTACCCACTTTAGTCAACTTAGAGTTTCCCATGCACAATTGATTAGGTACTTTTTGGCGCTTGCTTTGCAAGCTAGATTTCCAATCTCAAACAATTTTCAATTGTTTGAGCAATCAATCGCCGTTGAGTGGGTTCTAATATGCTGATAAATCAGCTTTTACAACCCTTTTTTGATGTCAATCTTCACTTGACTCTATCTCCCACCTCGAAAGAGTGTCCAAATCTTTCGAGCCATGCGGAGGTGAGTTATCAAGGTTCGGGGAACCTTGATAATCGGGAAATAAAACTTACGAAGTAAGTGTCAAAAACGGTCTGTTTTAGGTCAGCAACAAGAAATTAAGTTTTGCTGAGAAATCGAATTTTTTCGAAATTACCGATTCGCCTATTCTAGACTTATGACTAAAATCTCCACTGGAAATTTTATTTGTTCCACTCCCTTTTTTTATTTTCAAGAGTTTTATGGTGGGGGAATTTTCAAAATAAAAAAGATCAAAGTTTTATAGGTTGTGTCACTCTGTTTTAAGCAAATTGTGATAAAATAGAACTCAGAGCTTTTAATTGTGAGGAAAGAATGTCATTTAAGAAGAGATTGAGCAAGCTAAAATTTGCCAAAAAAACAACCGAAAAAAAAGTACGTAAGTTCAAAATTGATAAAAAGCCAACTAGTATGACGAAACGTATTTATTTGATTTTTTCAGTCATCGTAGTCCTTTTTTCAATTATCATTTTGAGATTGGCTCAAATGCAAATTTTGAATAAATCGTTTTATGATGAGAAATTAAATTCGTCAACAACTTATACAGTAACAACATCAAACCCTCGTGGGGAAATTTATGATGCTGCAGGTAATTTATTAGTTTCTAATACTGTCAAGCAAGTAGTTGCTTTTACTCGTAGTAATACGATTACAGCTGAAGAAATGAAAGAATTGGCGGCAAAATTATCAACTCTAGTGACTTTTACAGAGACAAATGTTACGACACGTCAGAAAAAAGATTATTATTTGGCGGATTCAGATACTTACGCAGCAGTGGTCAAGAGTTTGCCTGATGATGAAAAATATGATAGTTACGGTAACAATTTGACCGAATCAGAAATTTACGCAAATGCGATTAATGCGGTAACTGATGATGAAATTAACTACTCTGAAGATGAACTAAAATTGGTTTATATCTTTAGTCAAATGAATGCTGCTTCAACATTTAGCACGGTTAATTTGACGACTGGCGACTTAACGGAAGAACAGATTGCCTATATCACAGCTAATCAGTCTAAATTATCAGGAATTTCAATCGCAACCGACTGGGACCGTGAAACGCCAACAAGCTCTCTTGCTTCAATTATTGGTACGGTTTCATCGAAACACTCTGGTCTACCAGCAGAAGAAGCGGACGATTACTTGGCAAAAGGTTATTCTTTGAACGACCGTGTTGGAACGTCTTATCTTGAAAAAGAATACGAAGAATACCTTCAAGGAACGCATACCGTTCGTGAAATTACAACTGATAAAAATGGTAATGTGGTTTCAGATGAAGTGACAAGCGAAGGAAAAGCAGGCCAAAATCTAAAATTAACAGTCAATTCAGATTTCCAAGCTGGTGTTGAAAGTATTTTAAATCAGTATTACAGTGCTGATATTGCTGATGGTTATGCAACCTATTCAGAAGGAGCTTATGCAGTTGCTTTGAATCCGCAGACAGGTGCCATTTTAGCAATGGCTGGTCTCTCTCATGAAACAGGTTCATCAACAACTACTCTTGATGCCCTTGGTACTATTAATGATATTTTTGTTCCAGGGTCAGTTGTGAAAGCAGCAACGTTGACAGCTGGTTGGGAATCAGATGCTATTTCAGGGAACCAAGTTATCGCTGACCAATCAATCAATATTGCTGGTTCTTCAGCGATTACATCATGGTTTACAGGCAGCGGTTCAACAAACATCACAGCTGTTCAAGCGCTTGAATACTCATCAAATACCTATATGGTGCAAGTTGCTCTTAAAATGATGGGACAAGAATACTATTCAGGCATGTCTCTAGCAACCACAGGTATGAAAGAAGCGATGGAAGAATTGCGTGCTGCCTATGCCGAATATGGAATGGGAACAAGCACAGGAATTGACCTTCCAGAAAATACTACTGGTTACATTTCGGATGATTATTCTGCTGGTAATGTCCTAACCGAAGCATTTGGTCAGTATGACTCATACACACCAATGCAGTTGGCACAATATGCAGCAACAGTTGCTAATGGTGGGAAACGTATTGCACCACATTTGGTTGATAGTATCTATGACAATGATGGTACAGCTGGCATTGGAACTTTAGGTAAAACGATTGAAACAAATGTGCTTAATCAAATCAACATTTCAGACGATGATATGGACCTTTTGCAACAAGGGTTCTATCAAGTGGTAAATAGTAGTAGTGCTTATGCAACAGGTACTTATATGAAGAGTTCAACAGTCACTATCGCTGGTAAAACAGGTACAGCCGAAACTTATGCTGTTGATGCTAACGGTAATGCTGTAACGACAGTTAACTTGAGTGTCCTTGCCTATGACTATTCAACAAGTGATGATTCACATATCGCTGTTGCAGTTATCATTCCGCATTTGACAAGTTCAGATAATCATACCAACCAATACATTGCACGTGATATTATTAATTTGTACATGTCAACTTATGTTAATCAATAATTGATAATGAAAGCGAGTCGGCCGAGGAAGTAGTCGGCTCGTCACTTTGTTAAAGGAGAATGACAATGCTTTATCCAACGCCTATCGCAAAGCTGATTGATAGTTTTACAAAATTACCAGGAATTGGTATAAAAACAGCAACACGTTTGGCTTTCTACACGATTGGAATGTCAGATGAAGATGTGAATGAATTCGCCAAAAATTTATTGGCAGCTAAGCGTGAATTGACTTATTGTTCCGTTTGTGGGAATTTAACAGATGAAGACCCTTGTAATATCTGTACAGATGAAACTCGTGACCGTTCCGTTATTTTAGTGGTTGAAGATTCAAAAGACGTATCTGCCATGGAAAAAATTCAAGAGTATCATGGCTTGTACCATGTCTTGCATGGCTTGATTTCACCAATGAACGGTGTCGGACCAGATGATATTAATTTGAAATCATTGATTACACGTTTAATGGATAGTGAGGTCAATGAAGTGATTATTGCAACCAATGCAACCGCAGACGGTGAAGCAACATCTATGTATATCTCACGTGTCCTAAAACCAGCAGGAATCAAGGTAACACGTTTAGCACGTGGACTGGCTGTTGGCTCAGACATCGAATACGCCGACGAAGTCACCCTACTTCGTGCCATAGAAAACCGAACAGAATTGTAGGATGTAAGAAAAGCAGCGTGAAGCTGCTTTTTTGCTTGTATATTTTTTAAAAACATAGTAAAATTTTATTAAGTTACTTAACAAAGGAGATGAGGAAAATTTTGGAAAATATTAATAAACATCTGTCTGCTTTTATTAAAAGTTATAACCGTTTAGAAAAAAGACAGCACAAAATGGAAAAGTATCCAGAACTATCTATAACTGAGGTTCATTTTTTGGTATTTATTGCTAAAGAAAAGCCAAAATATCTATCCGAGATAGCTAGAAAAAAGCAAATTTCTAGAAGTGCAGTTACTCAGATGGTTAATAAACTAAGTGAAAAAGGTTTTTTAATGAAAGAAACGAAAAATAAAACTTCCAATACTCATTCACTATATTTAACGAATACTGGGTGTGACGTCGTCCAACAACATGATTTGCAACAAAGCTACTTAGAAAAAGAAATTTATAGTATTTTAGCCTCCTATTCAGCAGAATTTTTAAATGAGGTTTTAGAATTGATGAAAACTATTGAAAATGTATGGGAAAGTACAAATAATCATGATTACTGGAAGGGAGATGAGGAAGTTAGTGAAGAAAACGATCAAAATAAATTTGAAGAGTGAAAGTCTATTAGCTGATGATAAATTCGATATTATGATTAATCAATTAAAACCAAATCAGATTATTGATGTTCATATGACCTTACTGGATTATTATAATATTAATGCGCCGATGAGAATAGGTTCTGAAACACCTTGGTATGCTTGGGCAAAATATCAAGCTGACGATAATGGGGTAGTTTCTGTTAATAATTGTATATCTCTAGAAGGAGATTATGTAGGTAAAATTGATATGGGATTATTTTTTTCTTGTAGACCTTTAAAATCAAAGAAAAATCATTTGTTGGAAGACGTTAGGGATATTCCTGTTTATGACAGTTTTTATGTAAAAATTGAAATTTTTTCTAAAAGTAAAAAAATAGCTGAAAAAATCTTCAAACGCTATTATCAGTTACCAGAGATTTCGCATGAAACGATTATTTCTTCAAGATATCAAGCAAGATTATTTTATCCTAGCAATGCTCAAAATTTACCAGCAATCATTGTATTTAGTGGTAGTGATGGTCGAATAGAAAAAGCACAAAATATAGCTCAGTTGTTGGCAAGTAGAGGTTTTGTAACTTTAGCGGTTGCTTATTTTGGTCTTAGGGGAATAAGCAGGTATTTGGATCGAATACCTTTGGAAATTGTAAAGGAGAATTTAGATTATTTAGCCAATTTAGAAATTGTAGATGAAAATAGAATTGGTTTATATGGTCGTTCTAAAGGTGCGGAGTTATCTTTGGTTGCAGCAAGTCTTTTTTCACAAATTAGGTGCCTTGTTGTCAATTCCCCCTCTTGTGCCATATTAGAAGGTTTAAAAGGCAGGATAAATTCTAAACACTCTTCTTGGACATATCAGAATAAAGAACTACCTTATACAAAATTTAGTATCAGAGAATTTTTTAAAGAAAAATTTTTAGGACAAAAGTTTAGTGATTATGAACTCAGTAGCTTGATTAAGGCGAAAGAGATAGGAGCTAATGTATTAATGATAGGTGAGAAATCTGATGAAATTTGGAATACAGAGTTTTCAATAAAACTATTAGAGAAGCAGTTGCAGAAGAGAAAAAATGGATTGGTAAAGTCTATTTTATTGAACAATGGAGGTCATATGCTAACAATTGCTTATCAACCTAATCAGCGATACACTAAGATTTTAAAAGAGAATTTGTTATCAGATTCTGTTATTTCTTGGAAAGCAACAATAGATTTTTTTAAGAATTATTTGTAAAAGTATCTTATTTACATCCCCTCATCCTTTGTCATCTTTTCTTCCATCTTATGGCTGTAGGTGTTTGAAAGGAAGCTTCTTTTGTGGTATGATAGGTAGGAAATTGTAATAGAAAAGGAATTGAACTTGAGTTGGGTTTGGGGCTGTTTTTGGTTCATGCTCGGCTTGTTGAAAAATGTATTAAGTGACCTTAACTTGGTATCTTTTTTCTGTTCAGGTAATTAAAGTTTATGGCAAAAGAAACGCTTGTTTTACTTTATGGTGGACGTTCTGCGGAGCGTGAAGTATCTGTTTTATCAGCTGAGAGTGTCATGCGTGCGATTAATTATGACAAATTCTTTGTGAAAACTTACTTCATCACACAATCTGGTGATTTTATTAAGACACAAGAATTTTCAAGCAAACCAGCCGATGATGAAAAATTAATGACTAACGCTACTGTCGTTGAAAGTCAAAAAATTAAACCAAGTGATATTTATGAAGAAGGAGCAGTTGTTTTCCCTGTTCTTCATGGACCAATGGGAGAAGACGGTTCAATCCAAGGCTTCCTTGAAATTCTTAAAATGCCTTACGTTGGAACTAACATCTTGTCATCAAGTGTTGCCATGGATAAAATTTCAACAAAACACGTTCTTGAGTCTGCAGGTGTACCACTTGTTGCTTACGTGACTTATGTTGAAGGGGCTGACCTTGAAAAAGCGGTTGCTGAAGTAAATGAAAAATTGACTTACCCAGTCTTTGTTAAACCAGCCAACATGGGGTCTTCAGTAGGAATTTCAAAAGCTGATGATGAAGAGGGGCTCCGCTCAGCTATTGACCTCGCCCTTAAATACGATAGCCGTATTCTTATCGAAACTGGTGTCAATGCGCGTGAAATCGAAGTTGGGATTTTGGGAAATGCTGATGTGCAAACAACATTACCTGGTGAAGTTGTTAAAGACGTTGCTTTCTATGATTACGATGCTAAATATATCGACAATAAAATTACTATGGATATTCCAGCGCATATCGATAGCAGCATTATGGAAGAAATGCGTGGCTATGCAACAACAGCTTTCCGTGCTATCGGTGGATGTGGTTTGTCACGTTGTGATTTCTTCTTGACAGAAGATGGTCATGTTTACCTTAACGAATTGAATACAATGCCAGGTTTCACACAATGGTCAATGTATCCACTTCTTTGGGAAAACATGGGACTCGCTTACTCTGATTTGATTGAAAAATTGGTTGAATTAGCTAAAGAAATGTTTGAAAAACGCGAAAGCCATTTGATTTAAAAAAAGCTGCACTCCAAAAGTTAGACGATAAATCTAACAATTGGGGCGCTTTTTAGATATGAATAACCTCAGAGATGGGATAACTCTCTGAGGCTTTTTAGTTATAGATTTGCAAGCTTGCGTAATTCGGGTATCTTTTGTAACCTCGGAATGACAAGCATGGTAATAATGATTCGTAGTGGAATTTCAAAGACTTTTAACCAACGTCCTGCCAGATATTGTGCCCAGAATGGCACGCCAAAGTATATCTGAATCAGAAGTGGTGTGAGGATAAAGGTGCTAATCAGCATGATAACCACAGTTGCGATTGTTACGTGTAGCCAGTCTTTTTTGCTTGACCAGCTTAGTGGCTTACTATAAAAGAAAAGACCATAGAAAAAGCCCTGAATTGCTTCCATAAGTGTCCACCAAATGATGAAATTACCAGCGCTACTTGATGATAAGGTATCAACCACATCAAGAATACCTAGGCTGATAAATCCCCAAATAGGACCGCCAATCATTCCGATAATCGTGTTGACAATGAACGTCAAACTGATAACTAATTGTTGTGGAATGACGGGAATTGAAAATTTCCCAACGATGAAAGCAAGCGCGATTAGCATAGCTAGGCTAACCAAACGCTTAAGGGTGAGTTTGGGTGTTTTGAAAAATAAATTCATTTTCTGCTCCTTTTAAAACATAAAACTGGAGCTGTTAAAAAAATTTAACAGCGGATGCAATGATTCACCGCGCAAATTGCTTCGTTGTGTGACAACATCCCATTCACACACACTTAACGCAAATCATCTACTCTGTGCAAAACAAGCTTTGCAATTATAATTGTACCATAAAAATCCCTGCATGATTGCTAAAATGTGGTATAATAAAAGGCGTTAACACTAGATTTTTAATGAAGGATTCAATATGAAATTAACATTGCATGAAGTCGCCAAGGTTGTTGGCGCTAAAAATACTATTTCGGAGTTTGATGACGTTCCCCTGCGACAAATTGAATTTGACAGTCGTAAGATTGAAAAAGGGGATTTATTTTTACCATTAAAAGGTGCGCGTGATGGGCATGAGTTTATTGAAACTGCCTTTGAAAATGGTGCTGTTGCGACTTTTTCAGAACGTGAAGTAGCTGGTCATCCATACATCTGGGTTGATGATTGCCTAGAGGCATTTCAAGCGCTAGCTAGCTATTATCTTGAGAAACAGCGTGTTGATGTCATTGCTGTGACAGGGTCAAATGGTAAAACGACAACCAAAGATATGATTGCTGCGGTTTTATCAACAGAATACAAGACTTATAAAACACAAGGCAACTACAATAACGAAATTGGTTTGCCATATACAGCACTTCATATGCCAGATGATACGGAGAAAATTGTCCTTGAAATGGGGCAAGATCATATGGGTGACATTCATCTGTTGTCAGAACTTGCAAAACCACATATCGGTGTGGTGACTTTGATTGGTGAAGCTCATTTGGAATTTTTCGGTAGTCGTGAGAAAATCGCAGAAGGTAAATTGCAAATTGTTGATGGCATGGATTCAGATGGCATTTTGATTGCGCCAGCTGACACAATCGTGGATCCTTATTTACCTGAAAGCCAAATGGTTATTCGTTTTGGTGACGGCGCAGAAATTTTTGTGAAAGATTTGCAAGAAAGTAAGGAATCGTTGACCTTTACGACAAATGTGATTGACCGTCCAATTACCCTACCTGTGCCTGGAAAATACAATGCGACTAATGCCATGGTAGCAGCTTATGTTGGTAAATTATTAGCCATTTCTGATGACGATATTGTCGAGGCTCTTGAGACAATTGAATTAACACGCAATCGTACGGAATGGAAAAAAGCAGCCAATGGTGCTGATATTTTGTCAGATGTTTACAATGCTAATCCAACGGCAATGCGCTTGATTTTAGAGACATTTTCTAAAATTCCTGCCAATGAGGGCGGTAAAAAAATAGCTGTGCTTGCTGACATGAAAGAATTGGGTGAGCAATCTGTTGAGCTTCATAAACGCATGATTATGAGCTTGTCACCTGAAACATTAGATACACTCATTTTCTATGGGGAAGATATTGCCGAGTTGGCACAACTTGCTAGTCAAATGTTTCCAATTGGAAAAGTTTATTATTTCAAGAAAACAGCTGATGAGAATCAATTTGATGCCATGCTTGAAATTATTCAAAAAGTATTACAACCAGCTGACCAAATTTTATTGAAGGGAAGCAACTCAATGCAATTAGCTAAAATTGTTGAAGCACTGGAGAAATAGATTACTGTGGAGAGATTAAGGTTAAAGGAAGTATTTAGGACTGAAGAGTCATTTGCAAGGTTTCTTTATCGATCCTTGTATTTTCTTGAGTTTTGTTTGCTATTTCTAGCTTGGTTCTTGAAACGTTATCCGTTTCCTTTACCATTTTTCTTATTGATGTCAAGTCTTGCCATTGTTGGTGGATTTGCCATGTATTTATGGAGTTTTTGGCGTTCGGGTTGGTCAATAGAGAAGATTTTAGCAGGGATTTTTGCACTAGCTTTCTTGATTTTATTGCCAATGTCTAATTATCTGGAAACAAACGTTGATGATTTGTCCATGGTTACCTTGTTTTTGTTATCAGCGAGTGTTGATAAAGATGATGAGCGGTTGATGACAGCGATTTTCTACTTTAAGCTGATTGTAGCAATCTTAGTGCTCTTTGCTTACAATAGTCATATTATTTCTGATATGACCATGTATCGAGTTGACAAAGATTTGATTAGGCATTCTTATGGTTTTATGCACCCAAATTCTTTGGGAATGTATTTAGTTGGTTTGTTGTTTGATTTTTCCTTGGTTAGAAAGAGACGTAAAGCTAGAGCAGGATTGGTCATGTTGCTTGTTTCCTTGTTGATTTTTGCGATTACCGACTCAAGGACAACATTTTTAATTGCAGGAGTCATCATTCTTTGCTATTTTTTGAAACCATTATTACTAAAGTATCAGGTTTCCGGTTCTGTGATTATTCCACTGGTGATTGTGATGTTTGGTTTTGGGATAGGGCTTCCATACTTCTACAATGGTGATAGTACCATTTATGCAACATTGAATCATTTGTTTTCAGGAAGATTGAATATCGGACATACGTATTTGCAGCATTTCGGTGTTGATTGGTTGCCACGAAATATCCCAACTTTTACCGAAATAAATGGGCATCCAATGTACGATGATAGTTTTTATATTGATTCATTATTACGTCAGGGAATTTTTCTATTTCTACTGTATCCAATTTTTCTCATTGCACAGTTGAGAGGGAAGAAACTGACACTATTCCATACGATGCTCTTTTTGATAACTTTCTTTATCAATATCATGGAGCACTATGGTGGCAGTCTTTGTATGTGTAGTATTCTCTTAATCAATTATTTTGCGGTTTCTGAGGAGAACACCGTGGGGAAATATTGAAATAGAGCCCACTTTTCGTTATAATAATAGAGTTATGAGTCCCATGACTCTATTTTTTGTATGGCAGAAAAGGAGTGGACCAATGTAGTCACTAAAGATTAGGTGATACGTTTATATAAAGAAGATAATTAAGATTAATAAGGAAATAAAATGACAATTCAAGATGACATTAAAAAACGTCGTACGTTTGCTATCATCAGTCACCCAGATGCTGGTAAAACGACAATTACAGAACAATTACTTTATTTTGGTGGAGAAATCCGTGAAGCTGGTACCGTAAAAGGGAAAAAGACAGGGAACTTTGCTAAATCTGACTGGATGGATATTGAAAAGCAACGTGGTATCTCCGTTACTTCATCAGTAATGCAATTTGATTATGCTGGAAAACGTGTCAATATCCTTGATACACCAGGGCACGAGGACTTCTCTGAAGATACTTACCGTACTCTTATGGCGGTAGATGCTGCGGTTATGGTTGTCGATTCTGCCAAAGGTATTGAAGCACAAACGAAAAAGCTGTTTGAAGTTGTTAAACACCGTAATATTCCAGTATTTACTTTTATCAACAAGCTTGACCGTGATGGTCGTGAACCACTTGACCTTTTGGAAGAATTGGAAGAAGTGCTTGGTATTGCAAGTTATCCAATGAATTGGCCAATTGGGATGGGAAAATCATTTGAAGGGCTTTACGATTTGTACAACAAACGTTTGGAACTTTACAAAGGCGATGAACGTTTTGCAGCACTTGAAGATGGTGATGAATTATTTGCTAACAACCCATTCTACCAACAAGTTTTGGAAGATGTTGAATTGTTAGAAGAAGCAGGAAATGAATTTTCAGAAGAAGCTATCTTGTCTGGTGATTTAACACCAGTATTCTTCGGTTCTGCCCTTACAAACTTTGGGGTGCAAACTTTCCTAGATACTTTCTTACAATTTGCGCCAGAACCCCATGGACATAAAACAACAGAAGGCAATGAAATCGACCCTTACGATAAAGATTTTTCAGGATTTGTCTTTAAAATCCAAGCAAATATGGACCCACGACACCGTGACCGTATTGCTTTCGTGCGTATCGTTTCAGGTGAATTTGAACGTGGCATGAGCGTGAATTTAGCACGTACGAAAAAATCAGTGAAATTGTCAAACGTGACACAATTCATGGCAGAATCACGTGAGAATGTTGAAAATGCCGTTGCTGGTGATATTATCGGGGTTTACGATACAGGAACTTACCAAGTTGGGGATACGTTGACAGTCGGTAAAAATAAATTTGAATTTGAACCGTTACCAACCTTCACACCAGAGTTGTTCATGAAAGTAGCTGCTAAAAACGTCATGAAACAAAAATCATTCCACAAAGGAATTGAACAATTGGTGCAAGAAGGAGCTATCCAACTTTATAAAAATTATCAAACTGGCGAATACATGCTTGGTGCTGTTGGTCAATTGCAGTTTGAAGTGTTCAAACACCGTATGGAAAATGAATACAATGCCGAAGTGGTAATGACACCAATGGGTAAAAAGACTGTTCGTTGGATTAAACCAGAAGACCTTGATGAACGCATGTCATCAAGTCGAAATATCTTGGCTAAAGACCGCTTTGACCAACCTGTTTTCCTTTTTGAAAACGACTTTGCGCTTCGCTGGTTTGCGGATAAATACCCAGATGTTGAACTAGAAGAAAAAATGTAATAAAGACAGAGGGAGTTGAGAAAGTGCTCAACTTCTTTTGTCGTTCTTCATGCTAAGATAAAAATAAATAAAGGTCTGAACTTGCGTGCTCAGACCTTTTTAGGAGTTAAAACAAAAACAGCCCCGACGAATCAGGACTATCTTTTTGAGATTATGAAAAAGAAAAGTTTTAGGATATCCATATCTTATCAGAGAAGACTTAAAGAAACCTTAAACGACTAAGAAAAATAGTCTTTTACAGAAAATTCTAATGATAGAAGTTGTGAAACCAAATTTCAAGTCTAAATTAGCCATTTTGTAAAAACTCTCTAGGAGAGTGATAATCAAGCACTTTTTTGGAATAGTTGTTAATCCAGTATTCAATAAATGTGACTTGTCGTTGTGGTGATTACAATTATATCTCTCTGAGATGTTTTTTGATACACTCAAGTGACTAATTTCATTTTAGAACTTTCAATAGAAGTTATGAAAACGTGTTATTTTAATAAATGAAATTGTTTCCTATCTTTTTAACTTGGAATGTGTTAAACTAGATAAGTTGTTAAACAACGATTAAAGTTTAATAAGGCAGCTTCGCACTGCCTTTTAGAAAAGAGAAAAATTTGAAATTTACAGAACTTAACTTATCGGAAAATATCCTTGCTGCCGTAGAAAAAGCAGGCTTTGTTGAGCCATCTCCAATCCAAGAATTAACGATTCCTTTGGCTTTGGAAGGTAAGGATGTTATCGGACAAGCACAAACTGGAACAGGGAAAACAGCTGCCTTTGGCTTGCCAACTTTGAACAAAATTGATACAAATCGTAATGTTGTTCAAACCTTGGTTATTGCGCCAACACGTGAATTGGCTGTTCAAGGACAAGAAGAATTGTTTCGTTTTGGTCGTGAAAAAGGTGTGAAAGTCCGTTCCGTTTACGGTGGGTCAAGCATTGAAAAACAAATTAAGGCACTTCGTTCAGGAGCTCATATTGTAGTGGGAACACCAGGGCGTTTGCTTGACTTGATTAAACGCAAAGCTTTGAAACTTGACCATGTTGAAACATTAATCCTTGATGAAGCAGATGAAATGCTTAACATGGGATTCTTAGAAGATATTGAAGCCATTATTAGTCGTGTTCCGGAAACACGTCAAACCCTTCTTTTCTCAGCGACGATGCCAGAAGCTATCAAACGTATTGGGGTGAAATTTATGCAAAACCCTGAACACGTTAAAGTTGCTGCTAAAGAATTGACTACTGATCTTGTTGACCAATACTATATTCGCGTTAAAGAACAAGATAAATTTGATACAATGACACGTCTTATGGACGTAGACCAACCTGAATTGTCAATTGTCTTTGGGCGTACAAAACGTCGTGTGGATGAATTGACACGTGGATTGAAATTACGTGGCTATCGTGCCGAAGGTATTCACGGTGACCTTGACCAAGGTAAACGTCTCCGTGTTCTTCGTGATTTCAAGAATGACAATATTGACATCTTGGTTGCGACTGACGTTGCAGCACGTGGTCTTGATATTTCAGGGGTCACACATGTTTATAACTACGATATTCCACAAGACCCAGAAAGCTATGTTCACCGTATTGGACGTACTGGACGTGCTGGGAAACATGGTCAATCAATCACTTTCGTGGCACCAAACGAAATGGGATATTTGTCAATTATTGAAAAATTGACGAAAAAACGCATGAAAGGTTTGAAACCAGCGACTGCTGATGAAGCCTTTAAAGCGAAGAAAAAAGTTGCGCTTAAGAAAATTGAACGTGATTTTGCGGATGAAGCGATTCGTGCAAACTTTGACAAATTCAAAGGTGATGCCGTTAAATTGGCAGCAGAATTTACACCAGAAGAATTAGCATTGTACATCTTGAACTTGACCGTTAAAGATCCAGATACGCTTCCAAAAGTGGAAATTGCTCGTGAAAAACCATTACCATTTAAACCATCAGGTGGTGGCTTTAATAACCGCAAGGGTGGTCGTGGCAATGGTCGCGGTCGTGATAATCGCCGTGGTGGACGTTCAGACAGAAAACGTGATGACCGAGATAATAACAGCTATCGTGATTTCAAACGTACGTCATCTAAGAACAAACGTGATTTCCAAAACAAAGATAACAAACGCCCACATCGCACATCAAGCGAAAAGAAAACAGGATTTGTTATCCGTAATAAAGGGGAAAGATAATCATAAAACACACTCTGTGATGACAGGGTGTGTTTTTGAATACAGGTAAAAAACCTCCGCTATTCTAGCAGAGGTAATTGATATTAAGCAATGTACTGTTTGAAAAATGCTAATATTTCCAAGTTACAAGCAGTAGCAATAGGATCTTTAATATTGTAATTAAAAACGTGTCCTTTTGGTTCTTCAGGGGTTCCATAGGTACGAAATTCGTGTTCAATATGCTTAGCACGCAGGAAACCATCTAGTCTGACAGTACAATCACGAATAAAATCTTGATTAGCGGTTGTGAGGAATAAAGGTGGTATGGCTGGTGTGATATATTTTTCGGTTAGCAGCATATCCATTTTATTTTCTAAAACAGTATCGGTAAAGTAAGCCTTTGGGGCACCTTCAATAGTACCAGGAAGGTTGAGGAAAGAAGCTCCGCAGTTAATAGCAGCTGCACGCACTGACATGTTAGGTTTGTCGTAGCCAAATTTTTGACGGTAGTCATTATTGGTGAGGATAGTCAAATACTGCACCGCCATTTGTCCGCCAGCACTGTCACCGATGATGAAAATATTATTTAAATCTATATCATAATCGCTACCGTGACTAGCAATCCAGTGTACAGCACGGTTGACATCATCGAGTTCTCCAGGAAATTCGACTTCAGGTGCTAGTTGGTAGTTAAAATTAACAAAAGCAAAACCTTCTTTAGCTAAGCTAAGTCCAAAAAATTGATAGGTTTCCTTGGTACCGTAGACCCATCCCCCACCGTGGATATTAATGATAGTAGGAACCTTGTCTATACGTTTTTTAGGAAGGTAAATATCTAGGAGATTCCATTTTTCTTTAGGACCATAGGCGATGTTGTCAAAACGTTCAACCTCAGGAATATCATGTGGCAGTCCGGCGTCACGTTTATCATCACCTTCTTTAAAAAGTGCACTTAATGTTTTCGCAGCTTCTAAAACCTCTTGTTTGATCGTCATTTTGTAAGACCTCGTTTCTAAATCTATTTTTAAGACACTACGATTTTAGGTTAAAAATGAGTAAAATTCTAGCACCATCTTATCTAAAAAAAGGCGTCTAGTAACCTATTTATGATATAGAAAAAGGTTACTAGACGCCTTTTTCTGGGAACTCTTGTTATTTTGTAAACTCTGTTAACTCGTTATAATAAAAAGTAAGAAAAGCTTAGCAGAAGTTACGTTACAAATCTGTTAAACCAGTCATATTTTATACTCTAGGAGGATTTCGTTATGAAACCAGTAAAAGATAAACTATCTTTTAAAATCTCTCTGCTCTCTATTTCTCTCTTTTTAATGATTGCACCCCAGATTTCAGCAGCTTTACCACTTATGTATAATGCTTTTCCCGGTGTCAGTCAAAGTGGTGTTGAGACACTATCTACTATTCCAAATTTTGGAATTATGGTTGGTTTGTTTGTCAGTCCGTTTTTGATACGTGCTCTTGGACAAAAATTGACTATATTGATTGGTTTGGTTATTACCTTGTTAGCTGGAACGTTTCCAATGTATGCTGTGGCTTTTACGCCAATTTTGATTTCGCGTTTTCTACTCGGAGCAGGAATTGGACTTTTTAACTCTCTAGCAGTCAGTTTGATTCCTCAATTTTATGTTGATGATGAGGAAGAACGCGCCTCTATGCTTGGTTTCCAAAATGTTATGAGCAGTATTGGTGCGGCGGTATCTTCTTTTTTAGTCAGTTATTTGGTTACGATTAGTTGGCATGCAGCCTTTGTTATTTATTTTCTGGTTATCCCATCTCTTATTTTATTTACGCTATTTGTGCCATTGAAAAGAGAAACTACTCAATTTGGTAATCAAAATGGAAATAAGCAAAAGCAATCAATCAATGGTAAAGTCATTCTTATCGCTATTTTGATGTTCTTTATTTTCATGCTGTATTTACCGATGAGCTATAAATTACCAACTATGATTGTAGAAAATGGTATCGGTACTACTTCGACAGCAGCTATGGTAGCAGGCTTTTCGACATTGGTGGGTATCCCTATTGGGGTTACCTTTGGTTTCTTCTTTAAAAAATTGCGTGATAAAATTTTTCCACTTGTTTTTTTTCTAGTCACTTTAGGTTTTCTGCTGACAGCATTTTCACAAAATTTAGTTATTTTACTGTTATCTATGGTTATTACTGGTATTGGTTTTGGATTTGCGGTACCATATATGTACAACTGGCTTGGTTGGGCAGCACCTCAAAATGCTGTTAACTTAGCAACAACACTTGTTCTAGTTATGGTGAATGTTGGTTGTTTTGTCTCTCCTACGGTTATGGGAGCTCTATCGGCTTTCTTTGGTTCTGAAGCGAGCAACACCTTATTGGTTTCAGCTATTGGCTTTGCACTTATAACAATTTATGCGCTTGTGCATTATGTCAGAGTGCATAATATACACAAATAATATCAGAGAAGAACTCGTTGGAAAGCGAGTTTCTTTCCTATCAGGAGGTCTTTCTTGGAAACGTGTCAGCATGAAGTGGTCAACCCTAATCAAGGCTTATTGTCATTTTTATATGTTCACAATGAGCAGTCGCCTGCTTATATTGAGCCGCATTGGCATAGGGCTGTTGAATTAAGCTATACCTCAAAAGGATCCATTGATCATTTTTACATTGCAGGTGAAAATTTTCAAACCCAATCAGGTCAAATTTTAGTGGTTAATACTCAGGATATTCACAGCATTCGTGTTTTGAATTATAAGGAAGAGCCTGAGTTGGCTCTGACGATTACCTATCCTTATCCATTTTTGGTTGGTCAATATGAAGATATTAGTCACTGTCAGTTTGATATCAATCATCCAGAGACTTTTTCAACGCAGCAAAAGCAGGCTTATAATCATCTCCAAGATATCTTAGAGATGATTATCAGAGATTTTCAGGCAGATAGTCCACAGAAAAATCTGAAATTAAATTTAGGTATTTTACAGGTTTTGGATATTTTAGTGACTTCTTTTTTGGTTGATACTGTGGCTGATGTTCATAAGGATAATCGCTTTCAAATTGCTGAGCGTATCAAGGAGATTGATTCTTTTTTGCAGAAAAATTATCAGGAGACCATTGGTTTGGAAGAATTGGCAGAACATTGTCATCTGTCTCGCTCCTATATGGCACGCTTTTTCAAAGCTCACTTGGGGGTAACCTTAGGGCAATACCTAGCAACTATTCGTGCTCAAAAAGCACGTGATAGTTTGATTGAAACCAAGGATTGTCTGACAGATATTGCTTTAAAACATGGTTTTAGCGGCTTACGGTCAATGAACCGCGCCTTGGAAACAAATTTTGGAAAGACAGCTCGTCAGTTAAGAGATGAGCAGTGAGGAAATGACATGTTATTTAAGTTTTGATATTGGTGGTACTCATATAAAATATGCTTTGATGAGTGCTTCCGGGGAGATTTTAGAGAAAAATCATGTGATGTCTCCTAAGGATTTAGATGATTTTTGGTCAGCAATTGATGACATTATCTTGACTTATCGTAGCCAGATTCAAAGAGTGGCGTTTAGTGCTCCGGACCGTGTAGATATTGATAATGGTATCATTTATTTGGGTGGTGTCCTGACTTGTTTGGATGATGTTCATATTAAAGAGCGTATTAAAGAAAATTATGATTTACCAGCTACGGTGCTTAATGATGGTAAGGCAGCAGCCTTAGCAAAGGTCTGGCAGGGGAGTTTGAAAGGTGTATCAGATGCTGCAACCATTATTTTAGGAACTGGTGTTGGTGGCGGTCTCGTTTTGAATGGGAAATTACGCAGTGGTGTACATTTTCAAGCAGGTGAGTTAAGTTTTATACTTCTAAATCCTGCTAATCAAAGTTTTGACAAGATGAGTGGCTACCTAGAGTCTGCTGTGGGAATGATTGAAAAAATCAATCAGATAATTGGAAATTCAGATATTAAAGACGGCTTAATAGCTTTTAAAGCTGTTCAATCAAAAAAACAGAAGCAGTAGCTACTTTTGAAGACTATTGTAAACCATTGCGACTATTATTTTGAATGTGCATGCTACCTTAGATTTACAGACTTTTGCTATTGGAGGTGGGATCAGCTCACAAGACCTTTCAGGAACTAAAAGTGTTTTAACACGCCCTAATATTGTTAAAACTAGTTTCGGTAATGATGCGAATTTATTAGGCGCTCTCTATCAATTATTACATTAGCGAATGAGATAGAAGAACACACTTCAGAAAATGGAAGTGTGTTCTTCTATATATGCTAGCTTTTGTTGTCGTGTTTTTTGTTTGAAGTAGCTTTCGGCGGACATGGCGGCTTCTTTGCTGTCAAAGCTTTTTTGGTAGATGAGTTTGACTGGTAGGCGACTTCTAGTGTACTTTGCACCTTTGCCGCTATTATGTGTTTTGATACGCTTTTCAACATTGGTTGTGTAGCCTGTGTAGAGTGTGCCATCAGCACATTCGACAACATACATATAAGCTTTGTTAGTTTTTTCTTCCGTTTTTTCCATAATAAATTTCAAAAATATCGTCCGTATAGTCACCGTTTTCTTTGTGAACAAAGAGTGGTGGGAGAATTTTTAGTCCGTCAGTAGAGCCGTCTTTAATCGCTTCAATCAAGAGCATATTAGCATCTTTACCTATTTTAGGATAAACAAATTGGATACGTTTTGGCGCTAGATTGTATTGTCTCATGGTATCAATGATGTCTAAGAAACGGTCTGGTCGATGTACCATAGCTAGTCGTCCATTTGATTTGAGCGCGTGCCTGGCTACCTCACAAATTTCTTCTAAATTGGTAGCAATTTCATGTCTAGCAAGAAGGTAGTGTTCAGAAAGATTTTTCTTTGACGTTTCTGAAACCTTGAAATAAGGTGGATTACACAGAATCAAATCAACACCAGAACGTGGCACATGCTTGAGCAGATTTTTCAAATCGTCATTAATCATCTGAACTTGGTTTTCTAATTGATTGAGCTGGATTGAACGCTCTGCCATATTTGCCAAACGTTCTTGCAATTCTACCTCGATAATTGGTGCTTTGGTGCGCGTGCTGGCAAAAAGTCCTACGGCACCATTTCCAGAACAAAGGTCAACAATCAAGCCACGTGAAGGGATTTTTGGAAAACGTGACAGCAAGACACTATCGATAGAATAACTGAACACGTCTTTATTTTGAATAATTTTGACATCTGTCGAAAAGAGCTGGTCAATACGTTCGCCAGCTTTTAAAATTGATTTAATCATGATATTTATTATAGCAAATTTTAATTTTTCTCACTAGTTAGGTAATGATTTTTCGGCTCAAGCATGGTACAATGTTAAAGAATGTTTGAAGAAAAAGGAGTAAATCTGTGTTTTATACTTATTTACGAGGATTAGTGGTTTTCCTACTTTGGATTATCAATGGAAATGCTCACTATCATAATGAGGACAAAATTTTAAGCAAGGATGAGAACTATATCTTGGTTGCACCGCACCGTACTTGGTGGGATCCAGTTTATATGGCATTTGCTGCTCGTCCGAAAGAATTTATTTTCATGGCGAAGAAAGAATTATTTACGCACCGTATCTTTGGTTGGTGGATTCGTATGTGTGGTGCCTTTCCGATTGACCGTGAAAATCCAGGGCAAAAAGCTCTTAAATACCCTATTAACATGTTGAAGAAAAGCAATCGTTCACTTGTGATGTTTCCAAGTGGTAGCCGTCATTCAACCGATGTTAAAGGTGGGGTTGCTGTTATTGCTAAAATGGCGAAGGTTAAGATTATGCCAGTCGTTTATGCAGGACCAATGGAATTAAAAGGGCTTTTGACTGGAGAACGTGTGGATATGAACTTTGGTAATCCAGTTGACATTTCTGATATCAAACGCATGAATGATGAAGGGATTGAAGAAGTGGCAAACCGTATTCAAACAGAATTTGATCGCTTGGATGCTGAAAATGCGACTTATCATACCAACAAAAAACCAAATCCATTAACTTACATTTACCGTATTCCTCTTGGACTTGTGGCGATTATCGTTGTTCTGTTGACATTGCTCTTTAGCTACATTGCAAGCTTTGTTTGGGATCCAGATAAGCACCGTAAAATGAAATAAGAACCAAAAGCTCAGCGATTTTGCTGGGCTTTTTCGAATAAATAAGTAAAGGCTTGTATGAGTCTATTTTTTATGTCAAAAGTGAGGTAGTGAGATGATTGAAGAAATAAAAGAAAAACTTTTGGAGAACAAAACGTTGGCAGCGGTATTGGGGATAATACTTGTCATGATAATCGGATTTTTTGCTTGGTTAAATGTGACAAAAACAACAGCGGATGCGCAAAATGACCTACCTGCCCTAAGCACGACTTTTTCGACAAGTAGTAGCGCAAGTGATTTAAAAACAGAACGTTCAAGTTCGCAAACTGAGACTCAAAAAGTGTTTGTAGATATTAAAGGCGCTGTGAAAAATGAGGGGGTTTATGAGCTTTCAAACGGTAGCCGTGTGACAGATGTGGTCAAATTAGCAGGTGGTTTTACAGAAGATGCTGATAAGAAGTCGGTGAATCTGGCTGAAAAAGTAACCGATGAATCGGTGATTTATGTGGCAAGAGTTGATGAAAATGTTGCTCCTGCAACGACTAATTCACAAGCAAATGGCAGCGCTCAACAGGAAGAAAGTTCAGATAAAATCAATCTTAATACCGCAACTTTGGCGGAACTCCAGACGATTTCTGGCATTGGCGCCAAACGTGCCCAAGATATTATTGACTACCGTGATGCTAATGGTGGTTTTTCATCAGTTGATGACTTGGCGAATGTGTCTGGTATCGGAGAAAAAACACTAGAAAAGCTAAAATCTGAGGTGACCGTTGATTAAATATTTTCCCATTAAGCCAATTCAATTGGCTTTTTTGCTCATTTTGCTCTATTATTTTTGCTTTTCAAAAGTGATTGGGTGTTTGATGTTTCTCTTGCTAGCCTTGGTGTTTTTATGGCAACAGTATGGTTGGAAGGCTTGGTGTCAAGTTTGCTTGTGTTTAACCTGTTTTGCGGTATTTTTTCTGACTAAGGCTAATCAGACAGAGCAGGCTTATCAAGCAGCACCAGATCATTTAACAAAAATCCAGATGATTCCTGACACGATTTCGGTCAATGGGGATTTGCTGTCCTTTCGAGGTAAGGAAGCTGGGCGGACTTATCAGATTTTTTATACCTTGAAATCGGAGAAAGAACAGCATTTTTTTAAGACATTAAGTCAAACGGTTGTTTTATCTGGTGATATGGATTTGGAAGAAGCAACGCCCCAGCGGAATTTTGATGGTTTTGATTATCGTACTTACCTTAAACATGAAGGTATTTATCGTGTGGTAAATTTGTCGGCGATTAACAATGTTGAACTTGTTCATAAGACGACTTTGTGGGATAAGCTACATGATGTTCGACGAAAGGCTATTGTTAGTATTCAGCAGCATTTTCCTGCTCCTATGCAACATTATATGACTGGGCTTTTGTTTGGCTATCTGGATAAATCGTTTGATGAGATGAGTGATGTTTACACGAGTTTAGGAATTATTCACCTCTTTGCTCTTTCAGGCATGCAGGTTGGCTTTTTTGTGGGGGCATTCCGCTTTTTCTTTCTACGTCTTGGGTTACGCCGAGATTATGTGGACATACTACAAATCCCATTTTCACTCGTCTATGCGGGGCTGACTGGCTTTTCTGTTTCGGTAATTCGGAGTTTAATTCAATCTGCTTTTGCAAATCTTGGTATTAAAAAATTAGATAACTTGGCTTTAACTTTGTTTGTTCTTTTTATAGTTATGCCAAATTTTCTGCTGACGATGGGAGGCATTCTTTCGTTTACTTACGCTTTTATTCTCAGTTTTATTAACTTTGATGACATTAGTCGCTATCAGAAAATCATTGCGGAAAGTTTGACGATTTCATTAGCCAGTTTGCCCTTGTTAATTCATTTTTTTGCTGTGTTTCAACCGTTATCTGTCTTATTGACCGCAATTTTTTCTGTGGCATTTGACACTATTATGTTGCCAATGCTATCAATCATTTTTATTTTATCGCCCTTGGTTAAACTGACTTGTTTTAATGGTTGTTTTGTTTTCTTGGAAACTGTTATCAAGCACACTAAGGCAATTTTGGGCGGTCCGATTGTTTTTGGTAAACCAAATCTTGGTATCTTGGTGCTACTATTTTTAATGTTAGGCGTGCTTTATGATTGCTGGCGACGAAAGAAAACGGCAATTTTTCTTGTCAGCTTAGTAGCTCTGCTATTTTTTCAAATCAAGCATCCGCTAGAAAACGAGGTGACGGTGGTTGATATTGGGCAGGGAGATAGTATTTTTGTGCGTGATGTTAAGGGGAATACGCTGCTAATTGATGTGGGCGGAAAGGTGAGTTTTAGTGAGAAGAACGCGTGGCAGGAGCGGCTGACGGATAGCAATGCGGAGCGAACGTTGATTCCTTATCTCAACAGTCGCGGCGTTGGAAAAATTGACCAGTTAGTTCTGACGCACACGGATACTGACCACATGGGAGATATGCTAGAGGTGGCAAAGCAGGTGAAAATTGGTGAAATTCTGGTTAGTCAGGGAAGTTTGACAAAGCCAGATTTTGTGGCGAAATTACAAGCCATGAAAACCAAGGTGCGCGTGGTAACAGCTGGTGATGTTTTGCCGATTATGGGAAGTCACCTGCAAGTGCTTTATCCGAGCCAGACTGGTGATGGTGGTAACAATGACTCGGTGGTGCTTTATGGGAATCTTTTGGGTAAGAATTTCTTGTTTACAGGAGATTTGGAAGAAGAAGGCGAGCAAGAGTTGATAGCAACTTATCCCAATCTACCAGTTGATGTCTTAAAAGCAGGGCATCATGGCTCAAAAGGATCATCAAGTTCAGAATTTCTCGCTCACATTTCACCGCAAATTGCTTTGATTTCCGCAGGGCAAAATAACCGTTACAAACATCCTCACCAAGAAACGCTTGAACGCTTCCGAGTACAAAACATGACCATTTACCGCACAGACGAGCAAGGCGCTATCCGCTTTAGAGGACTAAATTACTGGAAAATCGAAACAGTGAGGTAGGGGAATTGAAAAGACTTTTTCTTCAGTTTAAAACCATGAGTTTTTCTCATGGTTTTTTGTTATAATATTTCTATGATTGCAATCGAAGAAATTGATAAATTACGAAAAGAAAATCTTAGTTTGATTACGGTGGTGACGGGTGAGGATTTGGGACAATTTTCTCAGCTGAAAGAACGTATGATGGCACGTGTTGGTTATGATAAGGATGACTTGACTTATTCTTATTTTGATATGGCTGAGGTTGATTATCAAGATGCGGAAATGGACCTTGAAAGTCTGCCATTTTTTGCTGACCAAAAGGTGGTTATTTTTGATAATTTACTCGACATCACGACAACTAAGAGGTCTTATTTGGATGATAAGGCACTCAAACGTTTTGAGGTATATTTGGAAAATCCCTTGGACACGACGCGCTTGATTATTTTTGCGCCAGGGAAATTAGACGGCAAACGTCGCTTGGTGAAAATTCTTAAACGTGATGCACAGATTTTTGAAGCAAGTGAATTAAAAGAAGCAGAGCTAAAAACGTATTTCCGAAAATTGGCTCACAAAGAAAATCTGACCTTTGATTCAGGTGTTTTTGAGGCTTTGCTTTTGAAATCCAATTATGATTTCAGTGAGATTTTGAAAAACATTGCTTTTTTGAAATCTTATAAAAAAGATGGTCATATCACGGCAGATGATATTAATCAAGCCATTCCAAAAACGCTTCAGGATAATATTTTCGACTTGACGCAGTTTGTTTTGAATGGCAAAATCGATGAGGCGCGCGAGCTGATTCGTGATTTGCGTTTGCAAGGTGAGGATGAAATCAAATTGATTGCGATTATGTTAGGGCAGTTTCGCATGTTCTTGCAAGTCAGCATTTTAGCCAGTCAAGGTAAAAATGAACAACAAACTGTAACGGCGCTGTCAGATTATCTTGGACGTCGTGTCAATCCTTATCAAGTTAAGTTTGCTTTGCGTGACTCTCGTACGCTTTCAATGCCGTTCTTGAAAAAAGCTTTGGCGGTGTTGATTGAAACGGATTATGCCATTAAAACTGGGACATATGACAAGGCTTATTTATTTGATATTGCTATCTTAAAAATCGCTCACGAACATCACTAATCATGCCTTGAAAAAAGCGGTCAAATAATTTGCTAGCTCTGCTATTTTCCTATAAAATAAAGGTACAAAAATGAAAGAGGTAATTAGCATGGCTATTATTTTACCAAAACTACCTTATGCATATGACGCTCTTGAGCCTTATATTGATACAGAAACAATGACAATTCACCATGATAAACATCATGCTACTTATGTGGCAAATGTGAATGCGGCGCTTGAAAAGCATCCAGAAATTGGAGATGATTTGGAAGCTTTGTTGGCAGATGTTGATAGTATTCCAACAGATATCCGTCAAGCGGTGATTAATAATGGTGGTGGGCATTTGAACCACGCCCTTTTCTGGGAATTGTTATCACCTGAAAAACAAGAACCAACAACACAAGTGTTGGCTGCAATTGAGGAAGCTTTTGGCTCATTTGACGAATTCAAAGCTGCTTTCACGCAAGCTGCGACAACTCGCTTTGGATCAGGTTGGGCTTGGCTTGTGGTGAATGAAAATGGCAAACTTGAAGTGCTCTCGACAGCTAATCAAGACACACCAATTTCACAAGGAAAAGCACCAATTTTGGCACTTGATGTTTGGGAACACGCTTACTATCTCAAGTATCGTAACGTTCGCCCAGATTACATCAAAGCTTTCTTTGATGTAATTAATTGGGAAAAAGTTGCTGAGCTTTACTCAAAAGCAACAAAGTGATTTCAATGTATCAAAAATCCTTTAATTAATACGATTCTTTAATTTATAGATTTTTTATCAAGCGGGACGTTAATCCGAGAAAACTCGGTGGTGTTCTGCTTTTTTGTGGTGTAATGTGATATAATAGCAAGGAGTGGGGGAATTTTGCATGTCAGGACATAATAAATGGAGCAAAATTAAAAATAAAAAAGGTGAAGCAGATGCTAAACGTGGTGCGATTTTCAATAAATTGTCACGTGAGATTTTTGTAGCTGCTAAAGCAGGTGGCGGTGACCCGTCAATGAATGCCAGCCTTCGTATAGTTTTGGATAAAGCGCGTGCGGCTAATATGCCAAAAGACAATATCAATCGTGCGATTAAAAAAGCGACAGATGTTGGCGATACAACAAACTATGATGAAATCACTTATGAAGGATATGGACCTGGTGGCATCGCTATCCTTGTTCATACTCTTACTGACAATAAAAAACGTACAGATGCGAATATGCATACCATTTTCACGCGTAACGGTGGTAACATGGGCTCAACAGGTTCTGTTGCTTATATGTTTGACCGAAAAGGTTACATTGTCATTGACCGCGATAATTTGGACTTGGACGAAGATGCCATGCTTGAAGTGATTTTGGATGCTGGTGCGGAAGATTTGAAAACATCAGATGACGCCTTTGAAATTTTTACCGAAGCAAAAGAATTTCCAGCTGTCAAAGAAGCTTTGCAAGTACAAAATTTGGAATTCGCCCAAGCACAACTTAGTATGATTCCACAAAATTACGTTAGCCTTGATGACGAACAAGCAGACATTTTGGAGACACTCGTTGATAAACTCGAAGACGACGATGACGTCCAAGACGTTTATACCAATATGGCAGAATAAAAAGAACGGAAAATTTCCGTTCTTTTTTAGATCATTTCACAAACATGGCGTCGCCGAAACTAAAGAAGCGGTAGTGCTCGTCAATGGCGTGTTGGTAAGCATCAAGGACAAATTCACGTCCTGCAAAGGCAGATACTAGCATGACAAGTGTTGATTTTGGCAAGTGGAAGTTCGTTGAAAAAGCATCAACCACTTTAAATTCATAACCAGGTTTGATGAAGATATTCGTCCAGCCGCTGTCAGCTTTGATGTCGCCGTTGAATTTTGAACCGATAGTTTCAAGTGTGCGGATAGATGTTGTTCCGACAGCAACGACACGTCCGCCAGCAGCTTTCACGTCACGAAGCGTTTGGGCAGCTTCTTCAGATAGCGTGTAAAATTCAGAGTGCATTTCGTGCTCTTCGATATTATCGACAGATACTGGGCGGAAAGTTCCTAGCCCAACATGAAGGGTCAGATAGACAAGTTTAACACCTTTTGCCTCGATTTTGGCAAGCAAATCTTGAGTAAAATGAAGCCCAGCAGTAGGAGCGGCAGCAGAACCATTTTCTTTAGCATAAACGGTTTGGTAACGGTCTGGGTCATCTAATTTTTCATGAATGTAAGGTGGCAATGGCATTTCACCAAGGCTTTCCAAAACTTCAAGAAAGATACCGTCATAAGCAAATTCAACGACACGTCCGCCGTGGTCCAATTCTTCAACCACAGTAGCTGTTAAACGTCCGTCACCAAATGATACCTTAACTCCGACACGCAAACGTTTTGCGGGTTTGGCAAGAACTTCCCATTGGTCACCTTGTGTATTTTTCAAAAGAAGTAATTCCACATGACCGTGTGTGTCTGGTTTTTCACCGTAAAGACGGGCAGGAAGCACACGCGTATTGTTCATAACAAGCGCATCCCCAGGGTTTAATTCATCTAAAATATGGTCAAAATGAGCATCAACCATTTCATGTGTCTTGTGGTCAATGACCAAAAGTTTTGAACTATCTCGTTTTTCAAGAGGAGTTTGGGCAATCAATTCCTCTGGTAAATTAAAATCAAAATCATTGGTATTCATAGTAAATCCTTAATATTTATATTCTCAACTTTACATTATAACACGAGAACTATTTCTCGTCATCTGATCGAGGATAATTGTAATCGTTTTAAAGAGATGATATAATAAAGATGAAGTTAATTAGAATTATTCTAATTAAAATTAACTCATTACTCACTAATGGAAGGTAACGGATATGACAATTAGGGATTATGCAAAGTCAATTGTTTACGGTGGTATGGATGGCATTGTCACAACGTTTGCTGTGGTAGCAGGAGCTGTCGGTGGTAATTTGGGGATTAAACCGATTCTTATTTTAGGATTTTCAAATCTTTTAGCAGACGGATTTTCGATGGCAGTTGGTGATTATTTAAGCTCTACGACAGAAGAATCTGCGGTTAAAGCAAAAGCTGTAAAAAATGCAGGAGCAACCTTTATGTCATTTATCACTTTCGGCTTAATTCCTTTACTGTCATATCTTTTGATTAATGTTTTTAGTCTCTTTAAAATACACACATTTCTGATTGCTTGTGTCTTGGTATCACTTGCCTTAGCCTTACTTGGCTTGGTGAAAGCAATCATTACAGGTAGCAGTAAGAAAAAAGAAATTTTTAGAACCCTACTTATTGGCTTAATCGCTGCGCTTTTTGCCTATTATGTCGGCGAAGGTCTCGGAAAATTAGCAGGAACACGCTAGCAAAATTCACTCATTAATAATGAGTGGATTTTTTTAAACAATTCCCTTGACAAAGATTGGTATATACCATATAATAAAAATAGATAAGAGGTCTATACCAAAACAGAAGATGTTGGAGGATTTAAAAATGAAAGTAATTCGTGTTAATAATCAAGTTGAAGGTGGTCAAGTGGCATTTTCTCTTTTGAAAGATGAAATGGCTAAGGGAGCTAAAACATTGGGACTTGCGACAGGTAGCACACCGCTTAGTTTCTATGAAGAAATTAGAAAGAGCAATCTTGATTTCTCAGATATGACTAGCATTAATCTGGATGAATACGTTGGTTTGGCAGCTGACAACGAGCAAAGTTATCGTCATTTTATGCAAGAAAATCTTTTCCAATACAAACCATTTAAAGAAAGTTTTCTTCCTAACGGCTTGGCAGAAGATTTGCAAGCAGAAACACGTCGTTATGACCAAGTGATTGCTGAACACGGTATTGATTTTCAAATTTTGGGAATTGGGCGCAATGGTCATATTGGTTTTAATGAACCTGGGACACCATTTGACGTGACAACACACATTGTTGATTTGGCAAAAGACACCATTGAAGCAAATAGCCGTTTCTTTGCCAGCATGGATGATGTGCCAAAACAAGCCATTTCAATGGGTATCAAATCAATCATGGCTTCTAAGGTGGTTGTTTTAATGGCTTACGGCGAAGGTAAAGCTGACGCTATCAATCAAATGATTAATGGACCTGTCACTGAAGAATTGCCAGCGAGTGTCCTTCAAAATCACCCTAATGTTGTCGTGATTGTAGATGAAGCCGCAGCAAGTCAATTAAACTAATAAACATGAAGTCTGGGTTTTGACACTCAGACTTTTGCTGTCTAAAAATTATTGATAACATGGTAAAATAGAACCATGCGTTTAGACAAATTATTAGGTCAGGCTGGTTTTGGGTCGCGAAATCAGGTTAAAAAATTAATTCGCAGTCGCCAAGTGTATGTGGACGGTCGTTTGGCTGAAGCGGATAATCTCAACGTTGAGACCAGTCTGCAAAAAATCACAGTATCAGGAAAACAAGTCAAACAGTCATCAGAGAAATATTTTCTTCTCAATAAACCTGCTGGCGTTGTTTCAGCAGTGTCTGATAAAGAACATCAGACAGTGATTGATTTAATCAAAGAAGCAGACCGTGTTCCACAGCTTTATCCAGTCGGACGACTTGACCGCAGTACCGAAGGTTTGCTTCTCATTACCAATAACGGTCCGCTAGGTTACCGAATGTTACATCCCAAATATCACGTTGCCAAGACTTATTATGTCGAGGTTAATGCGTTTTTAGCTGATGATGCGCCAGCATTTTTTGAAAATGGAGTATCCTTTGATGATGGAACGATTTGTAAGTCTGCTAAGCTTGAGCTTATCACGGCAAGTACAGAAAAAAGCTCTGCTTATGTCACGATTTCTGAAGGAAAATTTCATCAGATTAAAAAAATGTTTTTAGCCTACGGTGTAAAAGTAACCTATTTGAAACGACTAACATTTGGAGAATTTCAACTGGGCGATTTACCAAGCGGACAATATCGTGAGTTGACGTCTACCGAAAAAGAAATCTTGAAAAATTATCTGGATTAGGTGTCAGATGTTTTTCAGGATTTTTTTCGAATAAAATAGGTAGGAGGTGTGATGTGTTATCAGCGCTTGATGAAAATGGAAGATTAGTATCCTTGTTAGATGGTATCCCAGCTAACCAAAACTTTGTTTGCCCAGCTTGCCGCTCTGCTGTCCGTTTAAAAAATGGCAAAGTTATGCGTCCGCACTTTGCTCATGTTTCTTTGGATAAGTGTGATTTTTATAGTGAAAATGAAAGCAGTGAGCACCTTCAGTTAAAAGCGGCGCTTTATCATGCTGTGTCGCGGACTGAACAAGTCGTGGTTGAAAAAGTTTTACCAGATTTACATCAGGTGGCTGATTTATTTGTCAATGATAATTTGGCTTTAGAAGTGCAATGTTCGCGCTTATCAGAACAGCGATTATTTCAACGCACAAAAGCCTATCAAAGTCATGGTATTCAAGTACTTTGGTTGTTGGGGGAAAAGTTGTGGCTTGGCAATCGTTTATCACCTTTGCAACGTCATTTTCTTTATTTTTCGCAGAATATGGGCTTTCATTTGTGGGAGTTGGATGTCACAAAACAACTCATTCGTTTACATTATTTAATCTATGAAGATTTGCATGGCAAGGTTCACTATCTAACCAAGACTTGTTCATTTTCAGATGATATTATGGCATTTTTTCGACTTCCTTATCGACAGCAGAAGCTTTCAACTTACGAGGTAAACCAAGACCAAACCTTATTAACCTATATTCAAAAACAGTTATCTTCTCGCCATTCAATTTGGTTAAAAAGGCAAGAAAAAGCTTATTTAAAAGGGAAAAATTTGCTAAGTTTGCCTTTATCGGCTTATTTTCCACAAGTTCGTCCTTTTGATTTTGTTGAGGGGTTCTGTCAGATTTCGCAAGATTTATCACCGTTTTACGAAAATTTTCATCGCTTTTATCAAAATCAAACAGAAAAAGAACGTCAATGGCTTTATCCGCCAGCTTATTATGATAAAATGGTAAATAAACCTCAAAAAGGAGAATGTGATGTCAGATAATCGTAGTCATATTGATGAAAAATACCAATGGGATTTAAGCACAGTTTTTGCTACAGATGATGCTTGGGAAGCGGAGCTGGCTAGTCTTGATAGTGATTTAGAAAATGCTAAAGCTTACAAAGGACGTTTGACAGCGTCAAGTAATGATTTGCTTGCTATTACGGAAAGTTACCTTGCCTTGTCGCGTCGTTTGGAGAAGCTTTATGTTTATGCTTCAATGAAAAACGACCAAGATACAACAGTAGCCAAATACCAAGAATACCAAGCTAAAGCAACAGCAATCTATGCCAAGTTTAGTGAAATTTTTGCTTTTTACGAACCTGAATTGATGCAATTGTCTAAAGAAGCTTTTGAGGATTTCGTGGCAGAAACACCAGCTTTATCTGCTTATGCACATTTCTTTGAGCAACTTTTCAAACGTCAACCGCATGTTTTGTCACAGGCTGAGGAAGAATTATTAGCAGGTGCGCAAGAAATTTTTGGAGCTGCAGGAGAAACATTTGGGCTTTTGGATAATGCTGACATCATTTTTCCAATCGTTCCAGATGATGAGGGCAAAGAAATTCAGCTAACGCATGGTAATTTCATTAGCTTGTTAGAATCAAAAAATCGTGATGTCCGCAAAGAAGCTTACCAAGCTTTGTATGCAACTTATGAACAATTCCAACACACTTATGCGAAAACCTTGCAAACCAATGTCAAAGTGCATAACTATGAAGCGCGTGTTCATCATTTTAAATCAGCACGTGAGGCAGCACTTTCGGCTAATTTTATTCCAGAATCTGTTTATGATACCTTGATTGAAACGGTCAATGCTAACCTGCCTTTGCTTCATCGTTACGTGGAACTTCGCAAGAAAATCCTTAAACTGGATGATTTGAAAATGTACGATATTCATACGCCACTTTCTGAAATGGATATGAGTTTTACCTATGAAGAAGCTTTGGTAAAAGCTGAAGATGTCTTGGCTGTTTTTGGCAAAGAATATTCTGAGCGTGTTCATCGTGCTTTTACAGAACGCTGGATTGACGTCCATGTCAATAAAGGCAAACGCTCTGGTGCCTACTCTGGTGGTTCGTATGATACGAATGCTTTCATGCTGTTAAATTGGCAAGATACCTTGGATAATTTGTTTACCTTAGTTCACGAAACAGGGCACAGCTTGCATTCGACATTTACACGTGAAAATCAACCCTATGTTTATGGAGATTACAGTATTTTCTTGGCAGAAATTGCTTCAACAACTAATGAAAATATTTTGACAGAAACACTTTTGAAAGAAGTTGATGATGACAAAGCACGCTTTGCAATTTTGAATCATTATCTTGATGGTTTCAAGAGTACCATTTTCCGCCAAGCACAATTTGCGGAATTTGAAGATATCATTCATAAGGCAGACCAAGCTGGAGAAGTGTTGACGAGTGATTACCTCAACCAACTTTATGCCGACTTAAACGAGAAATATTATGGACTCAGCAAAACAGACAACCTAGAAATCCAATACGAATGGGCACGCATTCCGCATTTCTACTACAATTACTATGTTTACCAATACGCCACAGGATTTGCGGCAGCTAGTTATTTAGCTGATAAGGTTGTTCACGGTACACAAGCTGATATTGACCGCTACCTTGATTATCTGAAAGCAGGTAATTCTGATTATCCGCTTAATGTGATCAAAAAAGCTGGTGTGGATATGACAACAAGTGCTTATCTAGACGCTGCTTTCCGAATTTTTGAGGAACGCTTGGATGAGTTGGAAGCTTTAATTGAAAAAGGAGCACATCTATAAAATTATAGCGAGGTTGAGTATTCTAACCTCGTTTTTATGTTATAATAGAAAAAATTTTGGGGAGGTGCTGGCATGGAAATTAGGAAACTAGATGTTAGTGATGAAGCGGCTTACCGAGCTTATCAAACGGCTTTGGAAAATGACGATAATCCCTTTATCACGACACGTGAGATTGGTGATTTTAAAACCTTTGTGGAAAATAGCAGAGCGCAAGAAACACAAACTACTAACCCTGATTATTCAACGATGACGACCTATTATGCCTTTTTGAATGGGAAAATTGCTGCGCTTATATCTTGTCGTTGGCAGCTGGAAAAGGGCAATCTTGCGACGATTGGTGGACATATCGGATATCAAACCTCACCAGAATTTAGACGACAAGGTATCATGACCAGACTTCTCAGCTTTGCCCTTGAGCAATATGCCAAACGTGGCATCAATCCTGTGCTTATCACAGCGCGTGAGGACAATATTGCCAGTCGTAGAACCATTGAAAAAGCTGGCGGTATTTTGGAAAATATTATCGATTTAGAGGATGGGCATCGTCTAGCGCGTTATTGGATTACCTTGGACTTGGAGAATTCAGATTAATATTGAAATGAGGAGACAGAAGTGACAACATTTATTTGGGATTTTGACGGAACTTTGGTGGATTCCTACGAAGCGATTGGGCAAGCCTTGCAAGTGACTTATGCGCATTATGGCTTGGCTTTTGATGAACAATGGATTATGGATTTTATTATCAAAGAATCGGTCAAAGCTTTGCTTTATCAAGTGGCAAAAGAGCAAGAATTAGATTTTACGGAGCTATCAGCTTTCTTTAAAAAAGAGCAGGAAGCGCGTGATTATCTGATAAAACCCATGCCACATTTAACAGAGGTTCTTGCGGCAACCAAACAAAAAGGAGTGACACACTTTGCCTATACGCATAAAGGTATCACGGCAAATGATGTTTTAGAAAGACTAGGCGTGCATCAGTATTTTACAGAAGTGGTGACATCAGCAAATGGCTTCGCTCGTAAGCCTGAACCCGAAGCGATTAACTACCTTCTTGAAAAATATGAGTTGGATAAAACAAGCACTTATTACGTTGGTGACCGTCGTCTTGACGTTGAAGCTGCCGAAAATGCAGGCATTAAATCAATTAATCTCGGTCAACCGTCATCAAAAATCAATCAACACATTGCTGATTTATCCGATATTGTGGCACTTTTTAATGACTAAAAATCGAAGAAAGCCTATTCACAACGGGTTTATTTTGCTATATAATAAGAGTTATGGTTAAATCATATTCAAAAACAGCAAATCACAATATGCGTCGTCCCGTAGTGAAAGAAGACATTGTTCGCTATATGCGAACACATCAGAAGCAAAATGAGGGCTATCTGGCAGAATTGGAAGCATTTGCTCATCAAGAAAATATCCCTATTATTCAGCATGAAGTTGTGGCTTATTTTCGTTTTTTGATGCAAACATTGCAGCCAAAAAATATTTTAGAGATTGGCACAGCTATCGGATTTTCAGCACTTTTAATGGCAGAAAATGCCCCAGATGCGAAGATTACGACACTTGACCGTAATCCTGAAATGATTGCCTTCGCCAAGGAAAATTTTGCTAAGTATGACACTCGCAAACAAATTACTTTGCTTGAAGGAGATGCCGTTGATACTCTTTCGACACTTGATGGGGAATTTGACTTTGTTTTTATGGATTCAGCGAAATCAAAATACATTGTCTTTCTGCCAGAAGTCTTGAAACATTTGAAAGTCGGCGGAGTCATTGTCTTTGATGATGTTTTCCAAGGCGGGGATATTGTCAAGCCAATCGAAGAAGTGCGCCGCGGACAACGGACAATCTATCGTGGGCTTCAACGATTGTTTGATGCGACACTGGATAATCCAAATTTAACAGCAACCTTACTTCCGTTAAGCGACGGATTATTGATGATTCGTAAAAATACAGCAGATATATCACTGTAAAATTAAGCAATATTTAAGTTATTGTGATATACTAGTGGAGTTAAAGACAAATTAAGGAGTTTAATAACAATGGCCAACAAAGAAAAATCAGGGTTTAAGAAAGTTATCCAAAGTAAAGCTTTCAAAGGTGTTTCAATTGCAGTAGCTTCAGCTCTTATCGGTGCAGGTGTAACTTACCTTGCTACTAACAGCAATTCAGAAACAAAAGCTCTTGTTACCATGAAAGGTGATACTATCACAGTATCAGATTTCTATAACGCTGCCAAAAGCACTTCTTCATCACAACAAACAATGTTGAACTTGATTTTATCACGTGTTTTTGAAGACCAATACGGTGATAAAGTATCAGACGATGATGTTTCAGAAGCATACAATACAACAGCTTCATCTTATGGTTCATCATTCTCAAGCGCACTTTCAGCAGCTGGATTGACATCAGATACTTACAAACAACAAATCCGTACATCAATGTTGGTTGAATACGCTGTAAAACAAGCTGCTAAGAAAAAATTAACAACTAAAAACTATAAAGCGGCTTACGAAGATTACAATCCTGACACTACAGCTATCGTTATTGCTTTGAGCGATGAAGACACAGCAAATTCAGTTCATGACCAAGCAACAGCAGATGGTGCTGATTTTGAAACAATCGCTAAAGATAATACAACAGCAGATAAGACAGAGTACACATTTGATTCAGCAGATACTGATTTGCCAGAAGATGTTATGAATGCTGCCTTTGACCAAGACGAAGGTTCTGTATCAGATGTTATTAAAGTGCTTGATACATCAAAATATTCTTACACTTACTATATTGTGAAAACAACTAAGAAAACAGAAAAAGATTCTGACTGGAAAACTTACAAAAAACGTTTGAAGAAAATTATCTTAGCTCAATATGAAAGTGATACTGACTTCCAAAACAAAGTTATTGCTAAAGCACTTGATAAAGCAAATGTGAAGATTAAAGACGATAGCTTTGCAAGCATCCTTTCACAATATGCAACAAGCTCATCATCTTCATCAACAAGCTCATCAAGCTCATCAAGTTCATCAAGTTCAAGTTCAACTGAAGAATCTTCTACAACTGAAAGTTCAGATGAATAACATACTTGACCTGAAGCTTAAAATACAGTACAATTAAAAAGATTGAGAATCGTTTTTAAAGTTTCAGATTCAGAAAAGTGGCGGATGTTGCGAGCCATGGAAGAATTTAAAAATGTGCTACTCATGTTTTCTTACCTTTGGACTTTGAACATCATCTTCTGATGACATCAAGTAAAAGAAGAAAAAACAATTTAAGATATAAATGAAGAATGACAAGTTCATTGAATAGAGGTGGTACCGTGGCTGTTTGTCACCCTCTGTATGTGGACTTGTCGTTTTTTGATGACAAAAAAGCACAATTTTGATGGATGATTTCAATCTATGGCAAGCGTTGAAAAACCGCTTAGTAATAAGAAAAGGAAAGATGTAATGAAACAATTAACTAGTGCGCAAGTGCGCCAAATGTGGTTAGATTTTTGGAAATCAAAAGGTCATTCTGTTGAACCTTCAGCAAACTTGGTTCCTGTAAATGACCCTACATTGTTATGGATTAACTCAGGTGTTGCAACCCTTAAAAAATATTTTGACGGTTCTGTCATTCCTGACAATCCACGTATCACAAATGCACAAAAAGCTATCCGTACAAACGATATTGAAAATGTTGGTAAGACAGCTCGTCACCACACAATGTTTGAAATGTTGGGAAATTTCTCTGTTGGTGATTATTTTCGTGATGAAGCTATCACTTGGGGATATGAATTATTAACAAGCCCAGAATGGTTTGATTTCCCTAAAGATAAACTTTACATGACTTACTATCCAGATGATAAAGATACTTACAATCGCTGGATTTCACTTGGTGTTGAGCCAAGCCACTTGATTCCAATCGAAGATAACTTCTGGGAAATCGGTGCTGGACCTTCAGGACCAGATACAGAAATCTTCTTTGACCGTGGTGAAGATTTTGACCCAGACCACGTTGGTATCAAACTTCTTGCTGAAGATATTGAAAATGACCGTTATATCGAAATCTGGAACATCGTATTGTCACAATTCAATGCTGACCCAGCTGTTCCACGTTCAGAATACAAAGAATTACCACACAAAAACATTGATACGGGTGCTGGTTTAGAACGTTTGGTTGCAGTTATGCAAGGGGCTAAAACAAACTTTGAAACTGACCTCTTCATGCCAATCATTCGCGAAATTGAAAAATTATCTGGTAAAACTTATGACCCAGATGGCGACAATATGAGCTTCAAAGTTATTGCCGATCACATCCGCTCACTTTCATTTGCTATCGGTGATGGTGCCCTTCCCGGAAATGAAGGTCGTGGTTACGTGCTTCGTCGCTTGCTTCGTCGTGCTGTTATGCACGGTCGTCGTCTTGGTATCAAGGAAACATTCTTGTACAAATTGGTTCCAACTGTTGGTAAAATCATGGAATCATACTACCCAGAGATTCTTGAAAAACAAGACTTTATCGAAAAAATCGTCAAACGTGAAGAAGAAACATTTGCTCGTACAATCGATGCTGGTTCAAGCATGCTTGATGAATTGTTGGCTGATTTGAAAGCTGCTGGCAAAGATACGGTTGAAGGTAAAGACATCTTCAAATTGTACGATACATACGGATTCCCAGTTGAATTGACAGAAGAATTGGCTGAAGATAAAGGCTTCAAGATTGACCATGCTGGCTTTGAAGCTGCTATGAAAGAACAACAAGAACGTGCTCGTGCCAATGTTGTTAAAGGCGGCTCAATGGGTATGCAAAACGAGACATTGTCAAGCATCACTGAAGAATCAGTTTTTAGCTACGAAGATGAAGTCCTTGATTCTACATTGTCAGTTATCATCGCTGATAACGAACGTACAGAAGCTGTTTCAGAAGGTCAAGCCTTGCTTGTCTTTGCTAAAACACCATTCTACGCTGAAATGGGTGGACAAGTGGCTGACCACGGTGTGATTAAAAATGATAAAGGCGATATCGTTGCGCGTGTGACTGATGTTCAAAAAGCACCAAATGGTCAAGCACTTCATACAGTTGAAGTCTTGGCAAGCTTGTCAGTTGGTACAACATATACTCTTGAAATCGACAGCAAACGTCGTCACCGTGTGATTAAAAACCACACAGCAACTCACTTGCTTCACGCTGCGCTTCACAATGTTATCGGTGAACACGCTACTCAAGCTGGTTCACTTAATGAAGAAGGCTTCTTGCGCTTTGACTTTACTCACTTTGAGGCTGTAACAGCTGAAGAATTACGTCAAATTGAAGAAGAAGTTAACCAACAAATCTGGAATGCTATTCCTGTTAAGACTATTGAAACTGACATTGATACTGCGAAATCAATGGGCGCAATGGCTTTGTTTGGTGAAAAATACGGTAAAAACGTCCGTGTTGTCACAATCGGTGATTACTCAATCGAACTTTGTGGTGGAACACACGTTTCAAATACAGCAGAAATCGGAATCTTCAAGATTGTCAAAGAAGAAGGGATTGGTTCAGGAACACGTCGTATCCTTGCTGTAACAAGTAAAGAAGCCTTTGAAGCTTACCGTCAAGAAGAAGAAGACCTTAAAACAATTGCTGCTACGCTTAAAGTCCCACAATTGAAAGAAGTCACTAATAAAGTCGCAAGCTTGCAAGAACAATTGCACAAATTGCAAAAAGAAAATGCTGAATTGAAAGAAAAAGCAGCTGCAGCGCAAGCTGGTGATGTCTTTGAAGATGTTAAAGAAGCAAATGGAGTTCGTTACATTGCTAGCCAAGTAAACGTTTCTGACGCTGGTGCTCTTCGTACATTTGCGGACAACTGGAAACAAAAAGATTACTCTGACGTGCTTGTATTGGCGGCAGCTATTGGCGAAAAAGTCAATGTTCTTGTAGCAAGCAAAGCAAAAGATGTTCACGCTGGCAATTTGATTAAAGCTTTGGCACCAATCGTATCAGGTCGTGGTGGTGGTAAACCAGACATGGCTATGGCTGGTGGTTCAGATGCCGCTAAAATTGCTGACCTTCTTGCAGCAGTAGCTGAAAATCTGTAACATCCGTTAGGCAGTCTTTGACTGATAAAGGAGTTGTTTTGTCAGATGAAATCTAAAAACACACTTTTGAAATTAGCTATCGCTTTTATCGGCATAACGCTGCTGATTCTTGCTTACATTATTATTGTAGATGCTCTGCAAGGTCATGTTGATTGGGTAACCTTACTAGTCGCTTTAGCAGAAGGCAGCCTCCTCAGCAGTCTGATAAAAATGTTACAAGATAGCGGAAAATAAACATAAGCCCACCTAAAAAGGTGGGTTTTTTAGTTATAGTTTTTAACTATCGAGTCTATTTAAAATAACTATTTTACGAGGGATTTTTAGACTGTTATAATAGTCACTAAGATTTCAGAATATTTTCACAGAAGATAGAATTGAGGGAAAAATGAAAGTTTCACTTATTCAGATGGCTATCCGTGAAGCGGATCCTGAGCAAAATAGAAAGAAAGTATTGGAGTTATTGGAAAAAGCGGTGCATGATGCGCCAGATGTGATTGTTCTTCCTGAGATGTGGAATACTGGCTATGCCTTGAAACAGCTGGCAGATATTGCTGATGTTAATGGGAAAGAAACGATAACGGATTTAGGAAATTTTGCTAAGAAGTACCATGTTAATTTGGTGGCTGGTTCGGTCGCAACGGCAAAAGAGAATCACTTTTTTAATACGACCTATGTGTTTAATCGAGAGGGGCAAGTGATTGCTGATTATGATAAGGTGCATTTGTTTGGTTTAATGGTAGAAGATGAGTACCTGCAAGCAGGCAATAAAGAAAGTGTCTTTGAACTAGATGATGTCAAAGCAGCTAGTGTGATTTGTTATGACATTCGTTTTCCAGAATGGGTGAGAACCTTGATGTCTAGCGGTGCTAAGGTTTTATTTGTAGTAGCTGAATGGCCCAAAGAACGTGTAGAGCAATGGGAGATTTTATTGCGAGCGCGTGCGGTTGAAAATCAAGCCTTTGTCGTGGCTGTCAATCGGGTTGGCGATGGCATTTCAGACCATTTTTCTGGGCATTCTCTGGTGATTGACCCATTGGGGAAAATCGTTTTACAAGTGCCAGATAATCAAGAGGGAATTTTTACGGCTGAACTTGATTTGACAGAAGTTGAAAAAAATCGAGGTCACATTCCAGTTTTTGCTGACCGCAAGCCAGATTTGTATCATTAGGAGGAATTAAGGTGTTTTCACAATCAAAGATTTTACAAGAATTGCCAGAACAGTTTTTTGCTAGTCTTGTCGCAAAAGTTAATGCCAAAGTGGCAGAAGGCTATGATGTCATCAATCTTGGACAGGGCAATCCAGATCAGCCAACTTATGATTACATTGTTGATGCTTTAGTTGAATCAGCCAAAAATCCTGCTTCTCATAAATACTCGCAATTTCGTGGAAATAGTAATTTTAAAGCGGCAGCCAGTCAATTTTATAAGGACAATTATCATGTAAATCTTGATAGCGAAAAGGAAATTTGTGTCCTTGGTGGCGCAAAGATTGGCTTGGTAGAATTTCCTCTGGCGACAATGAATCCTGATGAATTGCTCTTGTTGCCAGACCCAGGTTATCCAGATTATCTCTCAAGTGTGTCGCTTGGAAAAATCAACTATGAGACATTTCCGTTAAAAGCTGAAAATAATTTCTTACCAGACTTGCAAGCTATTCCTGAAGAAATAGCTAAACGTGCGAAATTCATCTATGTTAATTATCCTAATAATCCGACAGGTGCGGTTGCAACTGCAGCGTTTTACGAAGAACTCGTCGCTTGGGCTAAAAAATACGAGGTTGGGGTAGTTAGCGATTTTGCTTATGGTGCCTTAGGGGCAGACGGTTATGAGAATCCAAGCTTTTTGTCAACACCTGGAGCTAAAGATGTCGGCATTGAGTTATACACTTTTTCTAAGACCTTTAATATGGCAGGGTGGCGTTTGGCATTTGCGGCAGGAAATGAACAATTGATTGAAGCGCTTAATTTGCTACAAGACCACCTTTTTGTAAGTATCTTCCCTGCTATTCAAGATGCGGGAGCAGTAGCTCTTTTAGATGAAAAAGCAAAAGCAGCAATCGCAGGGTTAAATCAGAAATACAACGAGCGTCGCCATGCTTTTGTTCAAGCAGCAGAAAAAATTGGTTGGCATGCTTTTGAGTCAAAAGGGTCATTCTATGCTTGGATGCCCGTACCAGAAGGGGATGACAGCGAAAGCTTTGCAGATTTGCTATTAAATGAAGCTCATGTTGCTGTCGCACCAGGAAAAGGTTTTGGAGAACAAGGAGACGGATACGTCAGAATCGGCTTGCTCGTCGAACCAGACCGCCTTGTCGAAGCCGTCGAGCGAATTAACAAACTGAAATTATTTGAAAAATAGTGAAAGCATAAGTGAAAATTTATGCTTTTTTTGTTTTTTATGCAAAAAACACTTGACTTATGAATAAATATACTATAAAATTGAATACATATTTATTCAAGGAGTGTATATTATGAAGGTGTCAATTGTTGGTATCACTGGATATAGTGGTCTCGAATTAGTTAAATTATTGAATAATCATAAAAATGTTACGATTGCTTCGATTCATGCAACTAAGGAAATCGGCCGACGATTGTCAGAATTATACCCTTACCTTGTTGGTGTTTGTGACTTAGTTATTGAGGCATTTAATGCTCAAGAAATCATGGAAAAATCAGATTTGGTTTTCTTTGCGACACCAAGTGGGGTGGCTAGCCAGTTAGCGCAGCCATTTGTTGAAACTGATTTCCCAGTGATTGATTTGTCGGGAGACCATCGTTTGCCAGCTGATTCTTATGAAAAATGGTATAAAAAAACACCAGCTAGTGATGATGTGTTGAATAAATTTACATATGCTTTGGCAGAATTTACAGATGTCCAAGGTAAGAAATTCATTTCAAACCCTGGTTGCTATGCGACAGCAACAGAATTAGCCTTGATTCCATTGCTAAAAGCTGGTGTGGCTGAAGAAGATTCTATCATCGTTGATGCAAAAAGTGGTTTGACGGGGGCTGGTAAAGCTTTATCAGAATCAAGTCACTTTGTCAATGTGCATGATAACTACGTGACTTACAAATTAAACCGTCATCAGCATATTCCTGAAATTGTGCAGGAATTGCAATTATTTAGCAAGAAGTTACACCACATTCAGTTTTCAACGTCATTGTTGCCAGTTAACCGTGGGATTATGGCGACTTCTTATGTTAAATTGAAAAAACCATTGAGCGAAGCGGAATTATACGCCATTTACAAGGATGCTTACAAGGACAAACCTTTTGTTCGCATCCAAGATGATTTGCCAGAATTGCACAATGTTATCGGTTCAAACTTTACAGATATTGGTTTTGTTTACAATGATGTCACAAATGTGCTGACGGTCGTATCTGTTATCGATAATTTGATTAAAGGCGCTGCTGGTCAAGCCGTGCAAAATCTGAATTTGATGAATGGTTGGAACGAAACAGAAGGTTTGTTGATTTCACCGAATTATTTATAGAAATAGAAAGGAAGTAGCACAGAAGGTTATTGGGAAGTATGAGTTCCTTACGTGTTACAGGTATAAGAAGATGAAAGTGATTGAAGGAAATGTTGCGAGCCCTCTTGGTTTTTCGGCAGACGGTTTGCATGCAGGATTTAAGAAAAGAAAACTTGATTTTGGTTGGATTGTTTCAGAAGTTCCCGCTAGTGTAGCAGGTGTTTACACGACAAATAAAGTCATTGCTGCGCCATTGATTGTGACACGAAATTCCATTAAAAAAGCGCAAAAGATGAAAGCAATCGTTGTGAATTCAGGAGTGGCAAATTCTTGTACGGGCGTGCAAGGAATGGAAGATGCCTATACTATGCAAAAATGGACAGCTGAAAAATTAGGCGTTGAGCCTGATTTGGTCGGTATTGCTTCAACGGGTGTTATTGGTGATTTGTTGCCAATGGATACTCTTAAAACTGGGCTTTCTAAGCTTGTTGTTAATGGTAATTCTGATGATTTCTCGAAAGCTATCTTAACAACAGATACTATGGTTAAAACCGTTGCTGTCACAGAAAAATTTGGTCGTGATGAAGTGACCATGGCTGGTGTAGCGAAGGGTTCAGGAATGATTCATCCAAATATGGCAACCATGCTTGCTTTTATCACTTGTGATGCGAATATTTCAAGTGAGACCTTGCAGCTTGCGCTAAGCCAAAATGTTGAAACAACATTTAACCAAATTACGGTTGACGGTGATACATCAACAAATGACATGGTCTTAGTGTTATCAAATGGTTGTACATTGAATGAAGAAATCTTGCCAGATACACCAGAATTTGATAAATTCTCAGCAATGCTTAATTACGTCATGCAAGAATTGGCTAAGAAAATCGCCAAAGACGGTGAGGGTGCAAGCAAACTCATTGAAGTCAATGTCAAGAATGCACCTAATGCCCTTGATGCCCGTATGATGGCAAAAAGTGTCGTTGGTTCAAGTCTTGTTAAAACAGCGATTTTTGGAGAGGACCCTAACTGGGGACGTATTTTAGCAGCGGTTGGCTATGCAGGTGTTGATGTTCCAGTTGACAACATTGACATTTACCTCGGCGACATTCCTGTTATGCTAAAATCAAGCCCAGTTGACTTTGAAGTTGAGGAAATGCAAGACATCATGCACGAGGATGAGATTACGATTACGGTTGATTTGCATTCTGGTGAAGCAGTAGGAAAAGCTTGGGGCTGTGATTTATCGTACGACTACGTGAAAATTAATGCCCTTTATCGCACATAAAGAGAAGAAACATATGGAAAATATTATTGTGATTAAAATCGGAGGTGTTGCTAGTCAGCACCTTTCGCAAGACTTTATTAATCAAATCAAAAAATGGAAAGAAGCAGGCAAGCAGTTGGTTATCGTTCATGGTGGGGGCTTTGCGATTAACAAATTAATGGAAGAAGAGCACGTGCCTGTTAAGAAAATCAACGGTCTGCGTGTGACGAGCCAATCTGACATGAAGCTTGTTAGCTATGCCTTGTTAAATATCGTTGGAGAAAATTTGGTTAAAAAACTTAACCAGTCGTCTATTGATAGCATTCAACTCTTGTCTGATATTGAAAAAGTCGTTCAGGCTGATTTCTTAGACCAAGAAACTTACGGTTATGTTGGCAATGTTTCACAAATTCAGACGGAAATCTTGGAAAAAATGTTGGCGAATCAAATGTTACCTGTCCTTGCCTCAATTGGCTATTCTAAAGATGGTGATATGCTAAATATCAATGCGGATTATCTTGCAACAGCTGTTGCCGTTGCCCTCGGTGCTGAAAAATTAGTCTTGATGACTGATGTTAAAGGTGTTTTGGAAAATGGTGCGGTGCTCGATAGCCTTTCTTCGACAGAATTTCAAGATAAGATTGACCAAGGAATGATCACAGGAGGCATGATTCCTAAGATTGAATCAGCGGTAAATACCGTTTTAGCAGGTGTTGGTGAGGTATTGATTGGCGACAATCTGGTAACAGGAACTTCAATCATCTGCTAACTCTAGCATGAAAGGGAAGATAACAATGACAAAATTATTTCAAAATTATAAACGCGCAGCCGTTGAATTTGTCAAGGCAGAAGGAAATTACCTTTTTGACCAAGACGGCAAGAAATACCTTGATTTTTCAACAGGAATCGGTGTGACAAATCTTGGTTTTCACCCAGAAGTAAAAGCTGCCTTACAAAAACAAGCTGAAGAAATCTGGCACACACCAAACTTGTACCTTAATTCTTTGCAAGAAGAAGTGGCAGACAAGTTGATTGGGAATAAAGATTATCTTGCTTTCTTTGCCAATAGTGGTGCTGAAGCCAATGAAGCTGCTATTAAAATTGCACGTAAGGCGACTGGCAAGCAAGAAATCATTGCTTTTGTTAATTCTTTTCATGGTCGTACTTTTGGGTCAATGTCCGCAACTGGGCAAGACAAAATTAAAACTGGTTTTGGTGATGGCGTGCCACATTTTAGCTATGCGATTTACAATGATTTAGATAGCGTGAAAAGCTTGGTAACCGATGATACTGCCGCGATTATGTTGGAATTGGTTCAAGGGGAATCAGGTGTTCGTCCAGCTGACAAAGGTTTTGTGACAGCATTAAGCGCATTTTGCCAAGAAATAGGTATTTTGCTGATTGTTGATGAGGTGCAAACTGGTATGGGACGTACTGGTAAATTGTTCTCATTTGAACATTATGGCATTGAGCCTGATATTTTCACTTTGGCAAAAGGTCTTGGAAATGGTGTACCAGTCGGTGCCATGTTAGCCAAGGAAAAACTTGGTTTTGCTTTCTCTTACGGTAGCCATGGTTCAACCTTTGGTGGTAATAAACTTGTCATGTCAGTAGCCTCAAGCGTACTCGATATTATGTTGGCTGACGGTTTCTTGCCACAAGCGTTTGACAATGGAAATTACTTGCAAGCTGAATTGAAGAAAGCTTTGGCTGGCAATGCAAAAGTGACTGATGTTCGTGGTCTTGGTTACATGATTGGGATTGAAACGACTGAAAATCTTGCCGAATTGGTCGAAAAAGCACGTGATAAAGGCTTGATTGTCTTGACAGCAGGAACAAATGTTATTCGTCTCTTGCCACCATTGACCTTGACGAAGGAAGAAATAGACCAAGGCGTAGCCATTTTGGCAGAGGTTTTTGCGTAAAAGCTAGGGAAGTTGGGCAAGTTTGTCTCAACTTCTTTTTAAGTTGACAAATTGGTTGAAAATGTATATAATTTTCTGAAAATATGAGAGGTAAAAATATGTCAAAAAATATTTTAATTGTTGCAGGGCATCCCGATTTGAAAAATGATTCTTTAGCCAATAAAACGATTTTGGAAGAAGTGAAGAAAGCTTTGCCAGAGGTGGAATTGGACATCTTGAGTGATTTGTATCCTGATTATCAGATTGATGTGGCAGCAGAGCAGGATAAATTGCGAGAGGCTGATGTGATTATTTTCCAATACCCATTGTACTGGTATATGACGCCGTCTTTGCTTAATAAATGGATTGAAAGGGTCTTTGTTCACGGCTTTTCACATGGTTCAACTGGTGATGCTTTGAAAGGAAAATATTTGGTGGCATCTTTGACAACTGGAGCAGGAGAAGCGGCTTATAGCGCAGAAGCAGGCACGACGATTGATGACCTTTTGGCACCAATTCGTTTGACAGCGAAATTAACACAGTTAAACTATGCAGGTCACATTGTCACACATGGTGTTTCTTACTCACTTCGAGAGGACGCTAACAAAGCACAAGAAATGGTTGTAAAATCACAAGGACATGCCCAAAAATTGGTGGCGTTGGTGAATGGTTTGTAAAAAATATTGATATTTTAGGAGCTCAGATTATTTAATCTGAGTTTTTATTTGACAAGAATTATATACTATTTGACAAATATTTTTTCATTTTTGACAAAGATGCTTGTCAAAAATAAAAAACGATGTTATAATCAAATCAACAAAAGGGAGGAGATTATATGTCGGATAAAAATTGGTTTCTTATTTTTCTTGCTATTTTTGGTGCTTATTTAACATCAGAAGCACCAAATCCTAGGAGGAAGGAATTGTTAAAAAACAATTTCTAAAAAGGAAGCAACTTTTGTTAGTTACTAGAATGGAGGGTATTTTGGTTTTAAAAAATCGTCTTAAAGAATTACGGGCGCGTGATGGGTTAAATCAAACTCAACTAGCCAAATTAGCTAAGGTTTCTAGGCAAACGATCAGTCTCTTGGAGCGCAATGAATACACGCCATCGGTGATTATCGCTCTGCGCATTGCACACATATTCAACGAACCTGTCGAAAATGTTTTTAGTCTTGATGAAGAGGGAGAAGAAGAATGAAAAAGACAAAAAGATTAACAATTGCGCAACGTATCTTAACGTGGTTTGGAATCTTCGTAGTTAGTGCGCTTGCAGGTGGGCTTATTGGTTATTTTGGTGTTGATTTTGGCGATAATGTGCTAACGTTTAATTATGATACTTTTATGGTTTTGGCTTATGGGATTACTGCTATTTCAATTATTGTTACATTATGGTTTATGTATCAAGCAAATCATTACCATAATCGTTATGAAAGCATGGGTGATGATGCTGATGAAGATGATAGTTATGAGGTTTATCGCCAGACATTTAAAAATTTAGAGTTTGCAACAATTTTCTACAATGTCTCAGTAGCATTAATTCTCCTTTCAATATTTGGTGATGTTTACGGTTTCCATGATAGGATTGTTAGCGGTGCTGTCCTTAATCTTACAGCATATGTAAAAGATATCATTTTCCTAGCTCTGCTAATTATTTTTCAAGTGATGATATTTAAATTAACTCAGAAAATTCGTCACTATAAATTATCAACTTTTCCGACAATTAAAGAAGTAAAGGAATTTGCTTATTCTTATGATGAAGGGGAGCTTCAAGCAAATTATGAACAAGCATTCTTGATTGTTTTCAATCTTAATCAGTATTTACCATTTGTTTATATTGTGTTGTGTGTGTTAGCAACACTTAGCTCAGTTGATGTCACTTCAGGTTTGGTCGTAACGACAGCAATCTATCTCTATATCAATCTTGCGAACATTCGCTTTGTTAATAAATATTTCAGAAAATAAGAAAAATGATTGACAGCGTTTTTAAATCGTGCTAATCTAAAAAAGAATTGAATAGTTTTCTTCGGGGTGGGGTGTGATTCCCGACCGACGGTGATTCTTTGTCGTTGATTGCTATTTGCTTTTATTCGTTGTTGACGCCTCTTGCCTAACACCAGTTATGTCTGCGAGGTGTCGCCTAGACTAAAAGCAAATCATCAATCAACTTTGTTTGATAATCAAATGAGCAAAGATAAGTCCGTGAGCGCAAGCTGATCTGGTGCGATTCCAGAACCGACAGTATAGTCTGGATGGGAGAAGAAATTGATAGAGTGTCAAAGGGCAAGTCTCTTGCTTTTTGGAATACTTTTTTAGTTGTCTTTGATTGCCTCGTAGTGTATTGCTACGAGGTTTTTGATTACAATTATTGTTTTTTGGTGTTGCTTGATGCAATGGTAAAAATGAATTATCCCGATGAAATTGCTTTGGCTAAGGTCGCTAAGCTTGTTTTCATTGGGATTTTTTTGCTAGAAAGGAGGCTTTTATGCACGAAAACTATATGGCACAGGCAATTGCAGCAGCTAAACAAGGTTTTAGGCAGACCTATACCAATCCCTTAGTTGGTGCGGTTATCGTTAAAAATGGTCGTGTGATTGCTCGTGGTGCGCATTTGCAGTATGGTCACGAGCATGCTGAGAAAAATGCGATTTTGCATTGTGAAGCCCCTGAAGAACTAGCCAATTCAACTCTTTATGTGACTCTGGAACCTTGTCATCATACTGGGAAGCAGCCGCCTTGTACGCAGGCGATTGTTGAAGCAGGCATTAAAAAGGTTGTTGTTGGACAGCTTGACCCCAATCCTTTGGTTGCTGGAAAAGGTTTAGAATTCTTGAAAAGTCAAGGAATTGAGGTTGTCACACAAGCTTTGGAAAATGAGGCACGCGCACTTAATCCGCATTATAATTTTTACCATGAATACAAGCGCCCTTACGTGGTTTTGAAACAAGCGGTGAGTTTGGATGGGAAAATTGCGGTGCTTGGCAAACGAACTGCCTTGACCAATGATGAAACCAACCGTTTTGTTCATGATGAGCGAGATGATTACCAAGCCATTTTGGTTGGTGCTGACACAGTTTTGATTGATAACCCACAATTATTGGGCGCTGGGACGAGTTTGTATCCGCCAGTACGCGTGATTTTGGACGAAACAGGGCGCATTTTTGACAAACGAGAGCTACAAATTTTTAAAAATCAATCAGCGCCAGTTTACATTTTTAGTAGGCGACAAGTTGCGAATTTGCCTGCGCATATCACGGTTATAGCCTTATCTAATTTTTCCATTGCTAACATTTTGCAGGCGCTTTATGAGAAAAAGATCCAGTCTGTTTATGTCGAGGGCGGAGCGCAGGTTCATGATGCGTTTTTAGCGAGCGATTTATGGGATGAGCTCATTTCTTACGTGACCCCTAAGGTGATTGGTGGCAATGGCAGAGCTGCTATGGCCAGTTCTCGTCAGGTTGAACAAGTTTACGATTTGCAGGATTTTTCAGTTCAAACAATTGGCACTAATCTACGTTTGTCAGTCAAAAGGAGGTTGTGATGTTTACAGGATTAATTCAAGAACAGGGGCGTATCAGCCGAATCGTCAAACAGCAACACAGTATCAAATTAACTTGCAAAGCTTCACGAAAATTATTAGCGGATTACAAAATCGGTGATAGTATGGCAATCAATGGGGTTTGTCTGACTTGTGTGGCTAAAGCAGGTGATACGTTTACGGTGGATATTATGCCAGAGACTTTTAAGCGCACTATTTTTTCAGAATGTCGTATCGGTGATTTGGTGAATCTTGAGCTGGCTATGGCTGCTAATGCACGTTTTGAAGGGCACCTTGTGACGGGGCACGTTGATAGTGTCGCAACTCTCATCCAAAAACACAGCGATGAAAATGCTATCGTGCTCAGCTTTGCTATTTCCCAAAAACTCGCAGGGCAAATCGTGGGGCAGGGCTCAATCGCAGTCAATGGGGTTAGTCTGACGGTGGTGTCGGTGACGTCTGGGCAATTTAGCGTGTCGCTGATTCCGCATACGGCGAAAGAAACTAACTTGGCTCGACTCAAAAAAGGCGATAAGGTCAATATCGAGACGGATATTTTAGCCAAATACATGCAAGCACAAGTTACAAAAATGGGAGGACAATAAATGTTTAAGGATGTCGAAAAAGCTCTTGCTGATTTGAAAGCAGGAAAATTAATCGTGGTGGTTGATGATGATGACCGCGAAGCAGAAGGGGATTTGGTTGGTTTAGCCGAATTGGCTAGCGCTGACAATGTGAATTTTATGACCAAGAACGCGCGTGGTTTGATTTGTGCGCCAGTAGCTAAAAGCATTGCTGAGCGTTTGGAACTTGTTCCTATGTCAGCAGAAAATACTGATGCGCATGGCACAGCCTTTACTATCAGCGTGGACCATAAAGAAACCTCAACAGGTATTTCAGCCTTTGACCGTGCTAAGACCATTCAAACCTTGGCTGCTAAGGCTAGTAAAGCTAGTGATTTTCACCGACCTGGGCATATGTTTCCTTTGGTTGGACGAAGCGGCGGTGTTTTGCAACGGCGTGGGCATACGGAAGCTAGTCTTGATTTAGCACGTTTGGCTGGTAGCACAGAAGCAGCTTATATTTGCGAAATTTTAAAAGAAGATGGCACCATGGCACGAAAAGCTGATTTGCACGCTTATGCTGAAAAATGGCATTTGACCATGATTGAAGTAGGAGATATCGCACGTTATGTGAGCTTTCAAGATAGCCCAAAGGTAACGTTACCGTCGTCTTATGGTGATTTTGAGCTTCGCTTGTTTGAAGATGAGAAAAAACGTGAGCACCTCTTGTTATCAAAAGGTGACCTGACGTCTGATGAACCACTATTAGTTCGTCTGCATTCGGAATGTTTGACAGGGGATGTTTTTGGCTCTTTACGTTGTGATTGTGGTGAGCAGCTGCACGCAGCGATGAAGAAAATTGATAAGCTTGGATGCGGAGCGATTTTATACCTTCGCCAAGAAGGACGTGGTATTGGTCTTAAAAATAAGCTCAAAGCTTATCAGCTGCAAGAAAAAGGATTTGATACCTATGATGCCAATCTTGAGCTTGGTTTTGCGCCAGATGAGCGTGATTACCAGATTGCAGCAGACATATTGTCCTTTTTGAACATTAAACAAATTAAGCTGTTGACTAACAATCCTGATAAGCTAGAACAGCTTGAAAAATCTGGTATCGAGGTTGTCGAACGCTTACCGTTACAAATTCCAGCGCACGTGGAAAATCGTACTTACTTGCAAACCAAACAAGAAAAATTTCATCATTTATTACACATCGTTTAAGGAGAAAAAATCATGACAACATTTGAAGGGAAATTTATTGGAAAAGATGTTAAAATCGCTATCGTCGTTGCACGCTTTAATGAATTTATTACCTCGAAATTATTAGGTGGAGCAATGGACGGCTTGATTCGTAACGAAGTAGCTAAAGAAGCTATTGATGTTTACTGGGTTCCAGGTGCTTTTGAAATTCCATTTATGACGAAAAAAATCGTTGCAAGTGGAAAATACGACGGTGTTATCACACTTGGCAGTGTTATTCGTGGGTCAACTAGTCACTACGATCTTGTTTGTAATGAAGTGGCAAAAGGTGTCGGGCAAATCAATCTCACAAGCGATATTCCAGTTATGTTTGGCGTGATTACGACAGAAGATATTGAGCAAGCCATCGAACGCTCAGGTTCAAAAGCAGGAAATAAAGGCAGCGAATGCGCACAAGGTGTGCTTGAAATGATTAACCTAGCAAAACAACTCTAAAACAAACGTGATAGATAGCAAAAAGCTGAGCAAGAACACTCAGCTATTTCGTCATTCTCATTTCAAATGTGCCCAGGCGGTTTGAATGGCGGTAATGTCCACTTTGAAGTGTGATTTGTTTGTTTTCAGATAGGCAAGGTAAAAATCAATCTGTGCAGTTTCGTCGGTAATTGGCATTTCTAAACGGCGATTGTGTACTTGCCTTTCGCGCGTGAGCTGCGTAATATTGGTTGTGAAATACGGCAAACTCGAATAGCGCCTAATTTCATTGAAATCATCAACTTCAGCTTGGTAAATGAATTTCGCATTTGGAATATTGTCCTCGATAATTCGTTGCCAAATGCCAATGTCGCGAAGAACCACGAAACTAAAACCAGCCATTTCTTGAAACGTCGTTTCGGTTTTATTAGCTGGGACAACTATGGCATCACTGTTAACACGTAAACTTTCCGTGCCGACATAAAGCGATTCGATGTCATCTGTTTGAATTTCTTGGTGCGTAAAAATGAGCTGATAATCTTGAGACAGCAATTTAGCAATGACATCATTTTCCGAAAGCAAATTATTATCAATGCTAATATGCTCGGATGCCACATCTTCAGCAATGTAAAGCGGACCAGGGGCTACCGAACCTAATCGTATTTTTCCTGAGTGTTTCTCAAAATCTTGGATATGCTTGATGAAGGCTTGCTTGGCTTCTAGTAATTTTTCAGCTTCTTTGGCAGCTAATTGACCTGTTTCCGTTAAGCTAATGCGATTAGGAGTTCGTTTGAATAAAGTTACTCCGAGTTCGTTTTCGAGTTTTTGCATGCCTCGTGTGACCGTTGGCTGAGTGACCATGAGGTGCTCTGCTGTGGCAGAGAGCGTACCATATTTGGCAAAAGCAACGAGAGCTTCTAAGAGGTAGTCATCAATCATGAATACTCTCCTTTCTGATTACCATACGTTACAAGTATGCTACCACAGAAGCTGAGTCATTTTCAACTAAAAAGTAACATTATGACAGCATACGTAAAACGCATACTAGCTTAGCACATAAGTAATGTACTTTTTATCAACTTAGACGTAAAATGTAGGCATAAAAAGAACGAGGTAAAAATAATGACAGAAACAATTACTTTAAATGATGGCAATCGTATTCCAGCAGTTGGGTTTGGTGTTTTCCAAATTCCTGCAGACGGTTCGACCTATACAGCTGTTAAGGAAGCCTTAGAAGTTGGCTACCGTCATATTGACACAGCACAAGCTTATTTTAACGAAAAAGAAGTCGGACAAGCTATCAAAGATTCAGGCATTCCACGTGATGAAATCTTTGTCACTAGTAAACTTTGGATTCAAGATTATGCTTACGAAACTGCTAAAGCAACCATTGATATAACCTTGGAAAAAATGGGGCTTGATTACCTTGACCTCTACCTACTTCACCAACCTTATGGTAAAGTCGAAGAAGCTTGGAAAGCTTTAGAAGAAGCCAAAGCAGCTGGCAAAATCAAATCAATCGGTGTGTCAAACTTCACGCCAAACTTTTGGAATCAATTTGTTCCACATTTCAATACGATTCCAGCTGTTAACCAAGTAGAGTTCAACCCCTATTTCCAACAAAAAGCTCTACGTGACTTGCTTGCAAAGGATGATGTTAAAATCGAAGCTTGGGCACCACTCGGACAAGGAAATAAAGACTTATTTGCTGAACCAATCATCACAGCCTTGGCTAACAAATATGGCAAAGATGCTGGGCAAATTATTTTGCGATTTGAAGTGCAAGAAGGCATCATTGTCTTGCCGAAATCAACCAAGAAAGTTCGTATGGTATCAAACAAAGACCTCTTTGATTTTGAATTGACCACTGAAGAAATGGCAGAGCTTCGTGCCCTTGACAAAGGAAAAGGTGCTCATGACCCAGACGCACCAAGTGTTGGAGACTGGCTACTTTCTAACTATGATGTTCATGCTAACTAATGATTGATGGCTATTTCAGCTCCCTAGCGGAGCTGTTTTTTATTTAAAACCAATTATACGCCAGCTGTATACTGGTATAGAAAAGAAGTAATTTTAAAAGAAGCAGTAGCATTTTATAATAAAATCATCAAGAAAATGATTAAGCAAAGGAGAAAAAATAATGATTCAACAACCTACAATAACACTTAATAACGGCGTTAAAATGCCCATGGTCGGCTTTGGTGTTTTCCAAATTCCTGACCCAGATGTTTGTCAAAAAGCTGTCGAAGAAGCCATCAAAACAGGCTACCGTTTAATCGATACCGCAGAAGCTTATGGCAACGAAGAAGCCGTCGGTAAAGCTATCAAAGCTTCAGGTGTTCCGCGTGAAGAACTCTTTATCACAACAAAAGCTTTTATTCAACACATTAATTACGAAGGTGCCAAGGAGGCTTTTGAAAAATCGCTGCGCAAACTTGATACTGATTACATCGACCTTTATTTGCTTCACCAACCTGTGGGTGATACTTTTGGGGCATGGCGTGCGCTGGAAGAACTTTACAAAGACGGAAAAATTCGTGCCATTGGCGTATCAAATTTCGAAGATGACCAATTAGCTAACCTTGCTATTTTCAATGATGTCATTCCTGCTGTAAATCAGATTGAACTTCATGTCTTTAATCAAAAAGATGATTCTGTCGCTTACCAAGCGTCTAAAGGTGTTCAAGTTGAAAGCTGGGGTGCTTTTGCTGAAGGACGATTTGATGTCTTTAACAACCCTGTTCTAAAAGCTATCGCTGATAAATACGGCAAAACAACAGCACAAGTGATGCTTCGCTGGCAATTACAACGTGGTATCGTTAGCTTATCAAAGTCAGCTAAACCAGAACGTGTCCGCCAAAATTTTGATATTTTTGACTTCGAATTATCTGACGACGACATGGCACAAATCAAAACCCTCAATACGAATACAACTGTCTTTGCAGACCACCACGAAGCCGCAACAGTTGAACTCCTAGCGGGTTTTGTCGGAAAATCGTTTTAAAGTAGAGGAGAATTGTTATGGTCGAAGTAGTACAAAAATTATCAGAGAAAATCTTAGCTGCAATTCAGACAGGAAATTTACAAACAGTAGATAGTCTCATCTCAAATAATGCTGTATTTGTACACATGGGTGTTTGTCTTGATAAAAAAGGTGAATTTGAGGCTATTGAGAAGGGATTAATTGCAGTCCAAAAGATTGATATTGCTGAAGAAAAAACGATTCTTAGCGGAGCAACAACCATTATTCTTAGAAAGTTACAATTAACAGCAGTAGTGCAAGGAAATGAAGTGACCAATCCTTTTGTTGTTGCGGAAACATACACCAAAGACAATGCAGGAAATTGGTTGCTGATGTCAACGACCTATACTCGTATCGCTATCGACTACGACGATTATCATATTTCTTAGAAAATGCGCTATTAATCAAGAAAGTCATATTGCTATGGCTTTTTCCTTTATTATAGGGCTTTTACTGCCACCTCATTTTGAAAAAATGTTATAATGATGAAGAAATTTAAGAAGCAAGGTGGGCTGCTCTGGCAATTACAAAAGAAATGTTAGGTGACCGTTTGGCTTGGGTGGCAATTAATTCTGATAAGATTAGTCAAAGGTCTAATTTGTATGCTGAATATGGCATGGCATTGATGAAGAATTGATTTCTTATGCCTTGGATAAAAATGAACGTGCGCATATGGAATATGATTGGCAAACTGAAACCATGATTATCATTTGCAATGTGCTAAATCGAACCAAAGAAGATAATCATTACGAAACAATTCCGATAACCTTTGTCGTTCGTGGTGACCAGTTAATAACGATTTTTAATCAGATAATGCCTACATTGTTGATTTAATGCGACATTATTTACAAAGACGTCCTGATGTTTCCATTTATAAATTCCTTTTTATGAGTTTATTTCTTATCGCGGAAGCGTATTTCCCATATTTGGAAGAAATGGATAAAAGCACCATTCAATTAAAACATCGTTTACGTCAACGAACCACTAAGAAAGATTTGCTAGGGATTTCTGATATTGAAAAAGGAATGGTTTACTTTGTTTCTGTCTCTAATAAAAACGTCATTCTTCTTGAACAACTTAAAGGTCAAGCTTTTTATAAGCAACTAAATAATATTGAAAAAAAGCAATTGGAAGATTCGTTGATTGAAGCATGTCAATTATCCAGCATGACACAGGTTAATGCGCAAGTCTTACAACAATTATCAGGAAGCTAGAACAACATTCTGAACAATAATCTAAATGATAATATGACAACATTGACGATTATATCATCGGAATGAATGTGCCTTTGCCATGGATAAATAATAAACACGCTTGGGTAACCATCATTGTGATTTGTATTGTCCTTTGGTTTCTCATTGTGGCACTTTTACGTTATATGATATATCGAATACGACATCTTTAGTAGCTAATGACTTTAACAGTTCGGTAGCTCAAATTATTTATGGTGCTATTGTTATGCTCGTTTCTTTCACCAATGTCTAGATGTATTCAGAATTAACTAATGTTGTGACCACAAATGCAGCAGAAGCAGCTGCAAGAAGCTATTGTAATGAATGGATTGGCTTGGATATTGCTATAAAAGCCATTGGTATGCTATTGAGCATGACCATTTTCTCGCAAGCCATGATGTGGGTTGTACTTTTTTACCGCTGTTATCATCGTCGTCCCAAGGTCAATTAAAAAAACACGCTACAAACGTGTCAGAGCGTAGACAAACCCTCTCAGCAGTATAAATATTGTAAATTTAGAGTGTATCTATCGATTTGAATAAACTCTTAGAAATGCTGATATAACGGTGTTCCTAAGGTTTTTTATTTTTTAACAAAAAGAAAAAAAGATTGAAGAACAATATCCAAAATGGACTTTTTCTTCAATCTGAGCCAGCAAAGCTGACTTTTTATTATTTATTACCAACACTGATACGGTTCAAAGCACGACGAAGCGCAACTTGTGCACGGCGTACTTCGTCAATATCGTGAGTACTTTGAGCTTGTTCCAATTTGCGTTCTGCGCGAATCTTAGCACGTTCTGCACGGCTAACATCAATATCACGTTCACGTTCTGCAGAGTCTGCAACAATTGTCACAAGATTGTCTTTCACTTCAATAATACCACCGTTGATAGCCACCCAATCCACGTGATTCTCATAATCAATACGACGAATCTTCATTTCGTGGACAGTAAGCGGAGCAATGAGGTTAATGTGTTCTGGCAAAATCCCCATTTCACCATCCGGTGTTTTTACTGAAATAAAATTAGCATGGTGATCATAGCGGATACCATCTGGTGTTACTACCTGAACAGTCATATATGTCATGGTATCACCTCATTAGTAATTCATTTTCTTAGCTTTTTCAACTACATCCTCGATTGGACCTACGTTACGGAAAGCATCTTCTGGAAAATCATCGTATTTTCCTTCCAAGATTTCTTTAAAGCCACGAACAGTTTCAGCAACTGGTACGTATGAACCAGGCATACCTGTAAATTGTTCGGCAACGTTGAAGTTTTGTGACAAGAAGAATTGGATACGACGGGCACGTCCAACCAATGTTTTTTCTTCGTCAGACAATTCATCCATACCAAGGATTGCAATGATATCTTGCAATTCACGGTAACGTTGAAGGACGCGTTGTACTTCTGTTGCCACTTCATAGTGTTCTTGACCAACAATTTCTGGTGCAAGGGCACGTGAGCTTGAAGCAAGAGGATCAACAGCTGGGTAGATACCCATTTGAGTCAACTTACGTTCAAGGTTAGTTGTTGAATCCAAGTGAGCGAATGCTGTTGCTGGCGCTGGGTCAGTGTAGTCATCGGCTGGCACATAGATGGCTTGGATTGATGTAACAGAACCTTTTTTAGTTGATGTGATACGTTCTTGCAATTGCCCCATTTCAGTTGCCAATGTAGGTTGGTAACCAACGGCTGACGGCATACGACCAAGAAGGGCTGATACTTCAGAACCCGCTTGAGTGAAACGAAAGATGTTATCAATGAAGAGAAGCACGTCTTGTCCTTCAACATCACGGAAATACTCAGCAATAGTCAAACCAGTAAGGGCAACACGCATACGTGCTCCAGGTGGTTCATTCATTTGGCCAAAGACCATGGCTGTTTTTTCGATAACGCCAGATTCTTTCATTTCCCAGTAAAGGTCATTACCTTCACGTGTACGTTCCCCAACACCAGTAAACACTGAAATACCACCGTGTTCTTGGGCAATGTTGTGAATCAATTCTTGGATAAGAACGGTTTTACCAACACCGGCACCACCGAAAAGTCCGACTTTACCACCTTTTAAGTACGGTGCAAGAAGGTCAATAACTTTGATACCTGTTTCAAGGATTTCTGATGATGTTGATAATTCATCAAAAGCTGGTGCTTTTTTGTGGATTGGTTCACGTGGTGCGTCTTCAGCAAATGGTTCATCAAGGTCAATAGTCTCCCCAAGAACGTTGAACACACGCCCCAAAGTTTCTTTACCAACTGGTACACTAATCGCACGACCAGTATCAAAAACTTCTAATCCACGTGTAAGCCCATCAGTTGATTCCATAGCAATAGTACGTACAAGACCGTCACCAAGTTCAAGAGCAACTTCAAGAACGATCTTTTGAGATTTATCGCTATCTTTATAAACAATCAATGCATTATTAATCTCAGGTAATTTTTCCCCAGCTGCAAACGCAACGTCAACAACTGGACCAACAACCTGAGCAATTTTGCCTGAGCTCATGTTTTTCTCCTTTTAGATTTTTTAGGAATTCAATCCTGTTTTAGTGAGTAAACGAAATACTCACTTTTATTCTAGTGCGTTAGCACCTGCTACAATTTCAATAATTTCATTTGTGATGGTTGCTTGACGAGCACGGTTATATTGTGTCGTTAAGTCAGCGATAATGTTTTTAGCATTATCAGTCGCTGTCTGCATAGCTGTCATACCAGCTGCATGTTCAGCGGTTTTCGCATCAACAATGGCACCATAAATGAGACTTTCAGTATATTGTGGTAAGAGTTGTTCCAAAATCAATTCACGACTTGGTTCTAACTCAAAACCAGTTGTCCCTTCTTCTGCCGCTTCATCAGCATCTAATTCTGCAATTGGAAGCATTTGTTGGACACGAACTTGACTTGTCAAGCTGTTCACATGGTGATTGTAACATACATATAATTCATCAAACAATTCGTTTTTATACATTTCAACAGATTTTGAAATGATATTTCCGACTTGTTCAAATGATGGCTGATCTTCCAAACCACGCAATTCAAATACAACATTCATACCACGTGCTTTAAAGAAATCTGCTCCGATACCACCGATGGCAATAATAGCATAATTATCATCTTCAGCATGATATTCTTGAATAAGATCCATCATAGCTTTCAAGATTTTAGAATTATACCCACCAACAAGTCCTTTATCAGATGTAATCACAATGTAACCTGTTTTTTTAACTGGACGTGCGGCTAACATTGGATTTTTTGAACCGTTAATAAGTTCTGATTTCAATAAATCCGTAGTAATTTGGCGAATTTTTGAAGCATAGATTTGGAAATCTTGTGCTGCTTGCTCAGATTTAGTCAATTTTGCAGCTGATACCATTTGCATGGCACCAGTGATATGACTTGTTTTCTGAGTTGAAATAATTTTCCCTTTGATTTCACTAAGAGAGCCTGCCATATGCTACCTCCCTCTTATTTGAATTC